>OCQB01000648.1_pt1 | contig 34797 bp, 46 predicted proteins | sample 1538631 | NCBI WGS metagenome assembly OCQB01 (sample SAMN04571713, study PRJEB22368) | human gut metagenome | biome: human gut; material: stool | host: Homo sapiens | place: Luxembourg | collected 2012-10-19
TAGCGAAAGAACAGTTGGATAACAAATAAAAATGTAGTAGGAAGAGAAATGGAGATACAGAATATATCGGAAGTTCGCTGAGAAGCAAGAGATACATCTACTACAACTGTTTTGTAGAGAGTATCGCAGATATTGATTAGAAGTACAGGAAAAGGAAGTGGAGAAAATGGGAATTAAAAATCTAACAGAAGCAGAAGAAAAAGAGTTTTACAGATTGGTTGGGAAGATGAATGGAAAAGAACCAGAAAAGAAACAGGATGCAAAGGTAAAGAAACCACAGTATGGGGATACGGTTTATTACATTGATTATATTGGAAGAATCAGAAAAAGGACATGGATTAACGATGAATACGCTCTTGATATGTGGGAATTAGGAAACATCTTTTTCACAAAAAAAGAAGCGGAATTTGCAAGAGAGAAAAGAAGAGTAGAAGTAGAACTTGAACGGTATGCAAAGGAGCATAATGGTTCGATACGCAGTGATAGTTTTTACCTTTTATATAACAATGAAAATGATGGAAAACTTGATTATGATGTGTGGAGTACTTGTAAACCACAGGGAGGGGTGCAGTTTGCATCAAAACAACTTGTATTTGATGCAATCGAAGAAATAGGAAAATACAGAATCCTTAAGTACATCTTTGGGGTAGAAAGTGAGGAAGAAGATGAAAATAGTTGACATCAACACATTAAAAGGTTCAGACAGACATGGCAGTTGCACAGAGTGTGAAAAGGATTTTGCAGAAGATAAAGGAATGAAAAGAATCATTTTCGGAACGGATCAGAAGCATACCATTTTCTTATGTGACAAATGTTACCACGATTTTTTGCAAGAAATGAACAGGAGATCACGGAACATGGGAAAGACAATAGAGAAAATAGAGAGTGTGGCAAAAATGTTAAATGGAAGACACATGCCGAAACCTTACGAAGTGTACAAACACTTTAAAGGGAACTTATATGTTGTCCTTAATGTTGCTCGCCATACGGAGACAAATGAATTGCTTGTAGTATATGCTGCTACAAAAGAAATGCAAAGAATCTATGCAAGACCATTAGAAATGTTTATGAGTGAAGTAGATCACGAAAAATATCCTGATGTAAAGCAAACATACAGGTTTGAAAATATGATGGAGGTTTAATCTATGATTATAGGATTTTTAAGTGGATTATTCATTGGATCAGTAGCTGGTGCAACAGTAATGACTTTATGTCAGGCAGCGAAAGAGAGGGATGATCTATGATCTATAACAAAATATTGGCTTATGCGTTTTTCATGGTAGGAATTATATCTATAATTGCATCAGAAATATATGAACGTAAAAGAAAGCCATTTGTAGCAATGAAATTAAATACAGCATTTTGGGGATGCATGATACTTTCGGCTTATTATTTTTCACTGATATAGAAAGGCGTTAATTATGTTTAAAGTAAAGAAGGAAGCAACAGGTAAGATATATACAGTATTTGCTGTCCAGACAGATAAATTCGGTGGTACTGAATTTCTTATTTATGATGAGACATGGGGCTGGGTATGGCGATCTCCGATAGATTATGTACCAGTGGAGGAAGAAAATGCTTGAAGTTGATGTATTAAAAATCAAAAATAAAATTGATGATCTTGGTATAAAGCAAAAAACGATTGCTGATCGTACTGGGATCTCTGAGAGTAAATTAAGTTTGTCGTTACAAGAAAAAAGAAAGTTAAGTGTTGGAGAGTATGCTTCAATTTGCATATTTCTAAAAGCAGATTTTAAAGAGTTTTTGAAGGAGGTATAAATATGTTCAACAGAAGACGTGAAGAAAAGGCTGATCGAAAGAGATTAAGACATTGCATGAGAGTTTTGCAATACAACTATGACATAAATGAGCCAACTGAAATAGCTGACTCATTATGTACAATTTACGAATGTTTATATAACCGGAGGAGACGTTATATGGCGCTGTTGTTTATGGTGTTCTTTAATCTTCTTGTAGGTTTCCTCATATTTGTCGTAAAGTTCTTCAGGAGAAAGAGCTGACAAATCTTGGGACTGTAAATACAGCATGGTTAACGCTTCTATCTTATTATTTGGAAATGTTGATAAATTTACAGAATTATTCATATTTCGCCACCTTTCGATATTAAATTTATAGGTACAACTTAAATGATAAGATAAGAGATTTTGAAAGTCAATATAAAAATTTAGAAAAACAAAATATTATAACGAGGAAATAAATGAATAAGAGACAATTAAAAAAGAAGTCAAGAAATTTTTATTAATAAACAAATCATGCAAAGAAGCAAGAAAAGAATGGAATATAGTAACAAGATATTATTCTGATTATAAGAAGATTAGGGGTGTTGAAAAATTACGACAAAAAAATTTAGCAAAAACAAGGAAACGACAAAGAATAAATGGCATGACGAGGATTTATTCATAAAAGGAGTTGAAATAACATGACAAGAGAAGAAAAAATAAACAGCTTATTTCTTTTCTGCCAGCTGAAAAAGAACTGCAAGGGTTGTGACTTAGGTAAAGCTACAGATAACTGTAATTTTGCTGCTTTACCAGATGAGACAATTAATAAGTTATATAAGAGTATAGAAAAATACTGTAAATACGATTTGCTAAATTTAGTTAACCAGATCAGAATATCGACGGAGGAATAAACATGGAGAGATTAACAGAATACAGCTGTGGAGTAGCAGTTATCAGAAACAAAAACCTTATCAATAAGGCAATGTATGATCTGGCACGTTATGAAGATACAGAGTTGACACCAGAAGAAGTCAAAGAATTGAAACAGGCGAGTAAGAATGTTCAAGTAGATTATTCATTATTGGATTATTACAAAACATTAGGAACACCGAAAGAGTGTAGAGAGGCACGAGAAAAGCAGAAGCCACACAAGGTTAAGTTCAAACAATGGGAGGATACAAAGTGTACTTGTGGATATGAGTTCTCAAGAGACCTTGGGGATGGATACCATGACATTCCGATCGAAAGAAAAACGAAATACTGCCCTGATTGCGGTCAGAAATTGCAGTGGGATGAATAAATAAAAAAGCCGCTTCCTAAGAAACGACCAAAATAGATAATGAAATTATAGCTCATAGGGTATATAAAGTCAAGGAGGCGGCAAATGGAAACAAAACAGTTAAAAAAAGAAGTAAATCAAAGAGCAACAATGTATGTACTTACACAAGAGCAAATTAATGAGATTGCTGCAATAGGTGCTAAAGAAGCATTAAAAGTACATAGAAAAGAAAGACAGAAAGATGAAAGAAAAAGGGCTAGAGATGCGGATAAAGTAAAGCAGACTAAAAAAATGCTCAGTTCATATAGACGCATCAAGGCAACATTGGAAGATGAAGAAGAGTTTACAGAAGAAGAGAAAACGGAATTGAGATGGAAGTTTATTGAAGATCTCATGGGAAATGCAAGAGAGGTGGCTGGAAAATCTGATAAGACAATTAAAGACATGGAAAGACGTAGGCAAGAGGATAGATATTGTGTGTATCGCATTGAAAAAGCAACTGAAATGTACCAAAATGAATGCGAACTGACAGGAAGTGACGAAGCGAAAAGAAGATACAGAGAATTAAGTATGCTATATCTCGACGAGAAAAAGTACACTGTACAGGAAATTGCGGAAGTAGAAAAAGTGAGTGACAAAACAGTATATAAAGATATCGGAATAGCGTGTAAAATCGTAGCAGTTTACTTACTTGGAATATAAAATTTTTGAACTATTTATTGTAGAAAAAAGGTAGGTAGAAAAAAAGTAGGTAGACTTGTAGAAAATGTACGTGTTAATATGGTATCAGTTAATAAACCATATGTCACCCCTAAAAAGAGCCGTTGTTTATATTTTTTCTGGATGAGGAAATATAAACAATCGGTTAAATCTCTTTATTTCAGTGTACATAAGAGAGTATATATAGTATAATATATTATATAGAAACACACAATTAATTAGAGAAAAGGAGTGGTAAAATGGCAATTTGGACAAGCAGATATAGTAACAAGGAGCTATTAAACGACGAAAAGTATTATCCAGTAGGAATCAGTATTGGGAAACCGAGATTTCCTTTAGGATACAAGGTAAGGGAGCAGTGTTATTCTCTAGCACCGAAAGGTTATATGCTAAGTATGGATCTGGAAAGATTCACTCCAGCGTATTATAAAAAATTAGCTGATATTGGAAACAATAGAATTATTGACATGGTAGAAAGGCTTGAAGAAAGAGCTAGATCAGAGGGTAAAGAATTAGTGCTTTTATGTTTTGAAGACATAAGAATACCGTCAGATTGGTGTCATAGAACTGTATTTGCTCAGTGGTGGGCAGAAAAAACAGGAGAAATAATCGAAGAATTATATGATCCTAACCCACCAAAAGGAAAGAGAAAAACAAAAGAAAATAAGAAACCTGTTGAAAAAGTAAAAGAAACAAACGAAGGATTTGAACAAATGAACTTGTTTGACATGTTGGGAGCAACAGGGATTTAATATAATATCCGGAATTGGTGTAAAGTAACATACTTTCAGTCCATGAAAGAGATCCTGGTTCATTTCAGGATTCCGGTCCAAAAACAACGGCATTGTATTCAGAAATGGGTGCAATGCCTTATTTTTATGTCCAAAAACAAGGAAGGAGAAAAACAATGGCATTTTTTATGGACCCAGGTGCAATGTTCTTGGGATGTTTGGGAACATCTGAGCAAAAGTTTCTGGTAAAGCTGATTGAAACAGCTGCAAAGAATGGCTACACACGATTTGTAGAGCCATGTGCTGGAACATTTGCAATGTCAAATCTAGCGGTACAGAATGGCTTTAAACCGAGTCAAATAGAGTGTAGCGATGTGGCAATGATGCCGTCTGTTCTTGGATATGCTATAACGGAACAATCGTTAGAACCATTAGAAATTCACGCACAAGGGTTTACGGATGAATAACTTCTTGATCCAGCTACAGCACTATATGCTCAGTTATATTTAAGAACGTCAAAAAATGCTGGAAATGAATATTTCTATAATATTTTGATGGATCTTAAGTTGAGAAGAGAAGAACATATCGCAAGCATAAATCAGCAGATAGAAACAACAAAAAATCTATTGCATGGTATGAGCTATCGCCCTATGGATATGTGGAAACATCTTGATGAGGTCTTGGATGATCCACATGCAATAGTGATCGCAAATCCACCGACTTATTTTTCAGGTTATGAGAAATATTATGATACGCAAGGGAAAATGGTATGGAAAGAACCGGAGTATGAATTGTTTGATCCGGAGACTGGACATAAGAAGTTCTATGATATGTGCATGGGACGTAAAGCATTAGTAATTTGTTATCAGGAAAAGAAGCCTGGAGAAGCTGTTGGGTATACGATATATGCAAGATCAAGTACACGAGCAGATTTAAATGCATATATAACAACGAATAGAGAAGAAGAGGCAACGATGCTTGCTAATGGAAAGAAGATAAAACGTCCTTCTGAAAGTAAACTAGAGCCCTTGGAATGCAGTATGTTGCCCAGAGATTACGAAATAACGGAAAATAGCAAAATACAGATTATTTCAATTAAATCTGCGGAAGCTCAGTATTACAGACAGCTTTGGACACATAACTTTGTCGGATCGTCTGCGACATTCAATAGAGCTGTTCTGATCGATGGAATGATAGCTGGTGTATTTGGAATTTCAAAAATGCAAGCTACATCTTTATTCATATGGTACGTTATGAAGGTTCCACACATGACGTATAGGCTTGGTAGACTATTGTATATGCTGGCACAAAATCAGAATTTTACAAATACAATTCTTGACGATCTGGAAAGAGAGAAAGTTACAAAAGTACGGACAGCAATGCTTACGAAATATCCAGAGAACAAAGAAGTCAGAGGAATTATGAAATTAGTGAATAGGCAGACTGATAAAAATAATGGGTTTAAGCTGACTTATGAAGCGGAAATAACAGATCGAACAGAAGAGGAAACGCTGAAAGAATGGTTGAGGAGGGAAAGACAATGGCAGAAGAACAGAGCAAAAAATATGAAATGATCTATGATATGGGTTCAGGATTAATTATTGCGAAAGTTCCACTTGACGGAGTTAAAGAACAAGACATAAACGCAAGAATTATGAAAAACGAAATGCAAGATCAATTGACAGCAAATATTAAGAACAGAGGGCAGTTAGAAAGCCTTCCGTTTTTTTGCTTAGTGGAAAATCAAATTGAGATTATTTCTGGACATCATAGGGTTAAGAGTGCTAGAGCCGCTGGAATGAAGGAGATAATTGCAATACTAGATGTCAGCGGTCTTACAAGAAGCAAAATTGCAGCAAAACAGTTGGCACATAATGCAATTTCAGGGTTTGATGATGACAGTACATTGAGAGAAATTGTAAAAATGATTGATGATGTAGATGATATGATTGAAAGCTTTATTAGTAAGGATATACTGGAAGAGCCGTTAGAAGAATATGATAAAATGGCTTCTCCAGCAATAGAGTTTGATTTTAAAACAGTTGTATTTTCTTTCTTGCCACATCAAATAAAAGATCTTGATGCATTGATTAAGAATTTGGAAACAGCGGCACCGGAGATTATTGGAGTAGCTACTTATGAACAGTGTAAGGAATTTACAGAAACACTAAGTAAGTATCAAAAATTTTCTGATATTCGAAATGTAGGTGCTGCAATTCATTCGATGGTGCAAAGTGTAAACGAAAAAATGGATAATGTCGGATACGATGAAAACGAAGAATGGACATATTTAGCAAAGCTTTTCGGAAGTAACGCTATACCAGGAGAAGCAGCAAATGTTATTCAACAGGCAATTAAAAAAGCGGAGAAAAAAGGGACTATTACAAGTAAGAATAGGTGGCAGCTTATCGAGTTTTTATGTGCTGACTACCTTAGTGGCAAATAATGTATGGCAGCAAGGACAAAGTACAATGCCGCTTATCATGACGACTGGGCTTGGTCTTTGGCTGCTATGGGTGCAACAAATAAAGAAATTGCAGAAGCAATGAATATTTCGGAGCGAACCATACTCCGCTGGGCTAAAGATCACGAATCTTTTGGTAAGGCATTGTCTGAAGGAAAAGGAGTATCAGATGCAAAGGTAATCAGAAGTTTATATAAGATGGCTACTGGTTATGAATACACAGAGGAAAAGAAAATTGTAGAATACAACACGGATGGGAGTGTCAAACCAATACGTGTTGAAAAAACTATTAAGCACGTACAACCAAGTGTGGGAGCTCAGTGCTTTTGGCTGAAAAACAGACAAAGAGATAGATGGCAAGATAAGCCAGATCCTATTATTGATGGAACAGAAGAGAATGATGTACAAATATATTTACCGGAGAATGGACGTGATAATAATGAAACATGAAAAAATTATTATTAAACCACAGGAAGGGCCTCAAGAAAAATTCCTTGCAACATCCGCTGATATTTGTATTTATGGCGGAGCTGCTGGTGGTGGTAAAACATACGGATTGCTTTTAGAACCTCTTAGGCATATGAATAATTCCGATTACAACGCAACGATCTTTCGACGTGATTACACCCAGGTAACATCTCCAGGAGGTCTATGGGATAGTTCAAGAAAGATTTATCGCTATGTGAAAGGTGCAAGTTCGTTAAAGACACCTAAATTACATTGGGTATTCAGAAAAGGAGCATCGGTCAATTTTGCACACCTAGGACGTGATGAAGATTGTGATAACTGGCAAGGTTCACAGCTTACAATGATAGGGTTTGATGAGCTGACACATTTTAGCGAGTATCAGTTTTTTTATATGTTATCAAGAAACCGTACAGATTCTGGAATAAAACCATATGTACGAGCTACTTGCAATCCAGATGCGGATTCCTGGGTAGCTGATTTTATTTCTTGGTGGATAGATCAGGAAACAGGTTATCCAATACCAGAAAGATCAGGAGTAATTCGATGGATGGTACGAATAAATGAAGCTGTTACATGGTTTGATAGTAGGGAAGAGGCTGTACAAGGAGCAATTGAAAATGGAGTCAAGCAGAAGCAGGCAGAGACTATGCCAAAGAGCGTAACGTTTATTTCAAGCACACTACATGATAATAAAATTCTGATGAAGAATGACCCAGGGTACTTAGCCAATTTACAAGCGATGGCTCTAGTACAAAGAGAACGCTTGTTATATGGGAACTGGAAGATTAAAGCTGCCGCCGGCTTAATGTTCAAGCGAGAAAAAGCAAATATGCTAGAAGAAATGCCATTAGATGTTATAAAGTGGGCAAGAGCTTGGGATCTTGCAGCTACATCCGAAGACGAAAATGGAGATCCAGCATATACAGCAAGTGTACTGATTGGCAAGAGAAAAAATGGACGATATATTGTTGCTGATGTTATTAATCGTCGATTAAGCTCGTCAGATGTTCGAGAGATAATAAGACAGACTTGCATATCGGATAGAACAAAATACGGAAGAGTAGTTACAAGACTTCCACAGGATCCTGGACAGGCTGGAAAAGCACAAGCACAGAGTTTTTTAAAATTCTTGGCTGGGTTCATTGTTAAGTGTATTCCTGAATCCGGAGATAAGATTACGAGAGCGGAACCATTTTCGGCACAGTGGTTAGGACTTGAAGGCATGGATAAAGGAAATGTTGATATATTAGTAGCACCGTGGAATGAAGAATATTTTAATGAGTGCGAAAATTTTCCACAGTCAAAATTTAAAGATATGGTAGACGCATCTAGCTCAGCGTTTACAGAATTAGAATCAGGTAATACGATCACAGCACCAAGCAGTTTACCTGATACACGAGATAGTTACTGGACATAGGACAGACAGGAAGGAGGAACAACATTGTATGATGAAATAGGTCGCATCGGTCAAAACCGGTGGGGCGGTAGCTTTTACGAAGAATTTCTCCCAGAGTTGAGAGGACAACGAGGAGTAAAGGTATATACGGAAATGGAGTCTAACGATGATGTGATCGGAGCAATCATATTTGCGTTAGATACATTGCTTAGACAGGCACAGTTTTCCGTAGAGCCACAGGGAGACGATCAAAAGGATATAGAGGCAGCAGAGTTCGTGGAGTCTTGCATGAATGATATGCAGAGCACATGGACTGACACAGTATCGGAAATATTATCATTTCTTACATATGGTTGGTCATATCATGAGATCGTATATAAGAGAAGATCAGGGCGAACAGGAAACCCTAAGACGAATAGTAAATATGATGATGGTTTAATCGGGTGGAGAAAACTTCCTATCCGATCACAGGATTCGCTGTATCAGTGGGAGTATGACGATGAAGACAACCTTATCGGTATGACGCAGATGCCACCACCAAATTTTGGACTTTATACGATTCCGCTGGAAAAGGCAATCCATTTCAGAACACGATCCAGAAAAGGAAATCCAGAAGGAAGGAGTATCCTGAGAAATGCTTATCGTTCCTGGTACTTTAAAAAAGGGATTCAGGAATTTGAAGGGATCGGGATAGAAAGAGATCTCGCTGGTATACCGATGGTCACACCACCAGAAGGTGTTGACTTGTATAATCCAGATGATCCCGAAGGTTCAAGATTGTTAGCATGGGCAAATAGCCTGGTAAAGAATGTCCGACAAGACAAAAGTGCTGGAATCGTGTTACCACCGGGATTTAAGTTCGAGCTTGTTTCCACAGGTGGAAGCAGACAGATTGATACGAACGAGATCATAACTCGTTATGATAGCCGCATAGCAATGACAACGCTTGCGGATTTTATTCTGTTGGGGCATGAACACACTGGATCATTTGCACTGTCCGATGATAAGACAGAGTTATTTGCTGTAGCGATTGGATCATACCTTGACATTATCTGTGAAGCGTTTAATAACCAAGCGATCCCAAGATTGATTGATCTAAACGGAGAACATTTCAAGGGGATCACAGACTACCCGAAGATGGTTCACGGAGATATTGAAAAGATCGACATGAACAAATTAGCACAGTACATCCAGACGATGGTTGGCACTGGTGTATTGATCCCAGACGACGAATTGGAAACATATGTTCGAGAAGCCGCCAATTTGCCGCCAAAGGTAGCTGACGATGAAAGATTCATTGATCCTGATAGAGAAGATCAGCAGACAAATGATCTTGGATCGCAGGGAAATAATGTACACCCAGAGGACAATCAGGACGTTGCCGAAGATGTTGGAAAGGTACAGGAAGCCAAGAAACGATTAGGAAGGAGCTGATTATATGTTCCTATTCCGAAAGGTTAAGAAGCGTGGATCGATGAAGCCAAATGATGTGAAAGAAGCATTAGAGAGGTTTCTTAATAGCAGCAGTCCAGAATTAACACGCTTGCTGGTCAGGTATTGGAAGGATCAGCAGACGGTTTTTACATTTAAAGAGATCAGAGAAGCTATTCAGGCTGGTGTGATCTCCAAGAAATCTGTAGAAGAATGGCAACAGGATTATTCAAAACTGGTTCATGATAAGATTGCACCAGAGATGGTTAAAGCAATGAAAGCTGGTGCTAAAAATCAAAACCAGCACAAAGGAATAGACATTGGATATAAATTTGATGCAGATCATTGGGCGGTATCTGATTGGTTGGAAAATCACACAGCTGAGCTTGTAACGAATTGTACAAGAGTACAGAAAGATGCAATTCAGTCAATGATCGATATCGGAATAAGAAAACATATGGGAACAGATGAGCTTGCAAGGTTTATCCGTCCCTGTATTGGTTTAACAAAGCCACAGACTCAGGCAGCTATGAAGTATTATGAGACGATCAAGGCAGAGTTGGAGAAGAAACACCCAAGAACAAAGCCAGAAAAGATTGAACAGATGGCAAGAGACAAGCAGATGAAGTATGCAGAACGTCAGCTCAGAGAAAGAGCAAAGACGATCGCACAGACCGAAAGAGCATTTGCCTATGAGTATGGCAGATACCAGCATACAAAGAATCTTGTCGATCAGGGTATATTACCACCACAGGACAAAAAATGGTCCGCAACGGACAGTGAGAATACATGCAGCACATGTAGAGAACTGAACGGAAAAGTTGTTGGAATGGACGAAGAATTCACTCCAGGAAAGTTGCTTCCGCCACTGCATCCGAGGTGTAAATGCTGTGTGATGTATGTCGATTCAAAATCTATGGCAGCAGCGTATGAAGCAGAAGATGATGAACTGAGAGAGTACACTACAGAAGAAATAGAAACTTATGCTGGTAAAATGTCAGAGATCGCAGATAAACATCTTGATCTTGAAAACTCCTGGAGTGGAAAGGTCGTAGTCGATGATAATTCTGGTATTTATGGAATCCAGTGGAATGGGGATATTATAACCAGGCATGAAACAGCACCGCATATTTTGTTACATGAACAGTTACACGCTAGATCAGTTACAAAATATGATCGTAATATGTATAAACAGTATGAGAACATGGAAGAGGGTTCGGTACAGTTTGCAGCACAGGAGATTAGCAAGAAAGAGAATATACAAATTCTTGAATCACAGTACGATCATATGACAGAAGCTTTAAGAAATATAAATAAAGTTGCTGGGTTATTTAAAAATGATTATGATTTTGCAATGAAGCTTATTTCTGTTCCGTTACCAGATAGGTATGACTGGCTGAATAATATGATCTATGATAAAATGATGTTATCAGGAAATATTGAAGATTATCAGAAGGTATCGCACTGGATGGAGGCTTTAGAAAATGGAAAAACATCTTGAATTAAAAGAAAGATTCGATCAGCTAATGAAACAAGATATGGATGTATCAGAACACGAACAAGAATGGTTTGAATTACTGGACGACATGCATGAATGGTTAAAGGATAAGACAATTCCGAGAAATATTCGTAGGCAGTTTGAACCTTTAGGGATGTTAGAAGTAACTATGAAAATCTGTGACGGAATCCATTATGCAAATGGAACTGGACGATATGCAAAGAAAGAAGAATGATGAAGTACAAAGCAATAGGGTAGACAGTTCAGGCGGTGCAGATCACAGCTGATATTGATATGATCGCCCCTGACTGGTTCACAAAGAAAATGAATACCGAAGAAATTATGATAGATCGTACACAGCGTGACGGAGCAATCTCTGTTATTGGATGTACGATCTATTTTAATGCACGGAAATATATAGGCAGCAGACTTGTTGCAAGAATAGGAGACTATGTTGTAAAAGATTCAGTCGGTCGGTTGAATGTAGTTCGTAAGAATGACTTTGATCGGCTATATAAGAAGGAGGAAGCATGAAATATTTTAACGATTATATACGATCCCCAGCACAGACACAGGACAGTATACGAAAGTCCTTGAATCGAGTAGATATTACTAAGAAGGACGAAGAAAAGCAGTACGTCTTTGGATGGGCTAAGATTGCAGTCGATGAGAATGGAAAACAGTTGGTTGACCGCCAGAATGATTTAATTGATCCGGAAGAACTAGAACAGACAGCATACACCTATGTAGAGTTCTATCGTGAAGCCGGAGAGATGCACGAGCGAGGCGGTGCAGGCGTTTTAATCGAGAGTATTATATTCACTAAGGAAAAGATGAAAACTCTCGGTATAGAGGAAGGTACGTTGCCTGAAGGCTGGTGGGTTGGTTTCCACATCACAGACGATGAGGTCTGGGCAAAGATTAAGGACGGAACTTATACGATGTTCAGTATTGAGGGTAAAGCAAAGCGTATTGAAGTTGAGGAGGAAGAATAATGGATAAATACATCGGTGCTAAGTTGATTCAGGCAGAACCAGAGAGAAACCCAGTTACAAAGGAGATCACAGGGTATAAGGTTGTCTATCCAGATGGGTACGAATCATGGTCTCCGAAAGATGTTTTTGAAAAAGCATATATGAAAGTGGATGATAATAAAAATCTTCCATCTGGAGTAAGTATCGGACCAGAAATGGTCGATGATTTTATTGCATCTACGGAGACAATCACGATGGGAGAGACAACAACAGTTGTTCGTTGTGTGCTTCGAAATGGTTTTGATATCGTGGAATCATCTTCGTGTGTTGATCCAAAGAATTACGATGAAAAGATCGGCAAAGATATTTGCATGGGAAGTATCAAAAACAAGATCTGGGAACTGTTAGGATTTTTGCTGCAACAGGCGTGGCAAGGAATTAACTAGGAGATGATCTCATTCTTAAGATTAAGAAATCACACCGACAGGATGAATGGATCGTGTACAATCCTGATTGCTTTGAATTGCACCATACGCACTGTAGGAATAAAAGAGTTGCGATCGCAATTAAGAAGAATGTGGAGCGTAGACGAGTTCCTGCATCCAGAAACCTAAGAACTCTGGAAAGTCATTTAAGGCTGACAGGGAATAAGAACTATAAAAGAAAGATTCAGAAAATCATTGAGGAAGTGAAATCTGAAAAGGAAGGTGGTAAACAATGGACTTAAGCCCAAAAGACATCCACTGTATGGCAAGGATCATTCAAAGTTCAGTATTTGCTAAAGGACAGATATTTTATGGATGCCAATATTGCAAATATTGGAATGATGGATGTGAAGAATATGTAAGAACAAAAGCTGAGAATGGAAAATTTCATTATGATGTGATTATGAAAAAACTCCAGCAGATTACTGGACTAGATATGGAAATACAAGTAAATAATCTGCCGGATAAATTCAAAGAACGATCTACCAATCAATAACTCGTTCAAAGGATTTTTCAAAAGGACATTGGTGGTTGCACGAATAATTATCAGAACATTGAAGACTGACAAGAACACCTTGATTAGGGCTTCCACCACATTGCTGAACTAATTGATATGTAAGCTCAAAATCACAAAATTTGTTTAAATGATCGCAATACTTTGAACAGTTTATGTATTTATATTGTTGCATAATGTCTTCTTTCTTTAATTACTTAGGCATATCAGCGCCCTGTAGATAGATTATATGAAAGGAATATGAAATTGACAAGTGAGCTATGTTTTAAATGAACTAAGGACCATTTTGCAAAAAATGCAAATTGGTCTATTTTTTGTGTTTGGAAATGCACTTTGCGTTTTTGAAACTCGAATAATCGTGTTGAAACTCGAAAAAGTGTCGTTAGGAAGGAGGAAACATGAAAACAAAAGGAAAGACAAAGCTGGAAGATCTGGAAGTAAAAAAGATCGATGCAGTAGACATCGGAGCAGATCAGAAAGCAAATATCCTGATTAAAAAGAGAGGAGGTGCAGAAGAACCGAAGGGAAACTTTTTCAAGCGATTCTTTAATGCATTTTGTGACAGCCTAGGAGTAAATTCAGAGGATGTCAGGAAATCCATGGAAGATGAAGCAACATCCTTTGATGATGTAATGAACGAAAAAAAGATCTATGACGTAAGAGATCAGATCTGGAATGCTTGTAACTCTCTGGAACAGTCGATCGTGTCAATCTTACTCGATAAAGAGTGTGAGGATAAACAGGCAGCAATCGCACAGAGCATTGATCAGTTTAAGGCATTTTCGGATGATGCATCCAAGTCTTGGATCAAATTAGAACGTGCAGCAACGGATAAAGAAGATACTGTTGTTGCAGATGACTTTGAGATCGCAAAAATGCAAGAAGTCATTGAAAAATCTTGTGATCCAGAAACTATTAACAAAGAAAAAAAAGAAAAGGAGAATGAAATGGCATTTGATATTTCAAACATGACAGAGGAAGAAAAGAAAGAAGCATTAAAAGCATTACAGGCTGATGCAAGCAAAGAGAGTACTGAAAAAAGATTTAATTCCGGAGCTGGAGAAGATCAGATTCAGGAAGCAGTTAACAAAGCAATGAGTAACGCCATGGAAGATGTTACTAAGAACTTTTCTGACATGATGGCAAAGATCATGGAACCAATCCAGAAGAGAGCAGAAGAAGCAGAACAGAAGTCCTTAGAAGAAGTTGCTAAGAAGTATGAACTCTTAGGAACAAAAGCGGAGGACTTAGTGCCAGTTCTGAAATCCATGAAAGCAACATCTGATGAAGCGTACAACAACTTCATTGCATCCATGGATAACAATCTTGCAGTAATTCAGAAATCAGGTCTGTTTGAGGAAATCGGTAAATCTGGTGGAGCTCACACAGGAAATGACGATACAGAAGGTGTTGCAAAGATGAACGCAAAGGTAGCAGAGATCAAAAAGTCTATGCCAAACCTTACTGATGCACAGGCACAGGATATCGTTATGCAGAATGATCCTGAATTAAGAGCAATGTTCGATAAATAAGAAAGGAGGTACAGAGAAGATGGCAAACAGAACATATGAATACAATCCAACTGGTGGAAGTCCAGTGATCAATGTTACAGCTGGAGCAGAACTCAAAACAGCCGTAGCGGTTTTATTAACAAAAGATGGAGCAAAAATTCCTGAAGCTGGAAAGGAAGCAACAGGAATTGTGCTTCTTGGAGATGAAACAGTAGCCAAAGGCGATGATATTACTGTTCAGATCAGAAATCAGGGCATGTGGGCAGCTGGTGCAAAGATTGAGGCTGGAGATTTCCTTGCTGTTGATGCAGAGGGATTATGCCAGAAGGCAACAACAGGGCAGTACATTTTAGCTATGGCACTTGCACCGGCAACAGCAAAAGGAGATATCGTAAGAGTTGCGATCATCCATGCTGGATATGAAGCGTAAATAAAGGAGGAATAGAATAAATGAGCACAGGACATAATAACGCAGCAGCAATCGCAGTTGATATTGCGAAAGGATGGAAACCTAACTATTACTTAACAAATATGGCAATGTCATATTTTCAGGCACCGGGAATGAATGTTGCACCAAGTATCTTTCCGATCCTACCAGTGCAGGCAAGTACAGGAAATTACTATATTTTCAACAAGGAAGAGATTGCAAAAGATCAGGTAAGAAGAAAGCCTAAATACGGCAAAGTAGAACCAGCTGTATTCTCTCATTCAGACGGTACTTACAAATGCGATGTAGATCAGGTTATCGTTGGAGTAGATAATATCACATCTCTTGATTACCAGAGAACAGGAGCACCAGCGACGATTGATCCAAGACGTGCAAAGGTAAGACAGATTTCAGAGCAAATGAATTTACATCTTGATATGATCTTTGCAAGCAAGTTTTTCAATGCTGATGCATGGGGAAATGTTAAGACTGGAGAGGCGACAGCTTCAACATCTAAACAGTTCGTGCGTTTCGACGATGCCAATGCTGATATCGTAGGTGCGTTTGACGATATGAAACAGGAAATGCTTTTAAACGGACGTAGATTACCAAACAAATTATGCTTAGGATATAAGACATTTAAAGCAATCAAGAATCATCCACAGTTCTTAGATCGAGTTGTTGGTTCAGGATCAACACCAAACCCAGCACTTGTAGACGAACAGGTAATTGCAGCGGTCCTCGGCTTTGAAGAGGTTAAAGTATTGTATTCAACATATAATGCAGCAGAGATCGGTCAGAAAGCCGATATGAAGTTTGTCTTTGACGACAGCAGTGCATTAATGACTTATGCACCAAAAGAAGTATCTTTGGAAGAACCATCCGCCGGATACATTTATACATGGGATATGTTAGGAAACGGACAGTGGATGGCTACATCACAATTTGACGGAGAAGGTGGAACACATACAGAGTTCATCGAAGGACTTATGGCAACTGATATGAAGAAAACTTCCGATGATCTCGCAACATTCTTAACAGGATGTGTAGCTGAGTAGGAGGTGCTTAGTATGAATTATGTTGCATTAAAGCCAGTCAAATTTGGCGGTAGGCAGTATAAGGTCGGAGAAATTGTTCCAGAGGGTGTCGTAGATGAACGACGCTCTCTTTTCCTTAAAAAGTCTGGACATATTGCAGAAGTAGCGAGTGCAAACGAAGCGTATACAGAAGATTTAAGTGTTAACCCTAACACTTTATCAATTCCTTTATTACAATCTAAGCACGAGCTTGCAGTGAACGCACAGCAGTTATTACAGTTCTTTGCCACAATTCAGAAAACAATGGAAGAGGCAAAAATTGAGATTGCGACCATGACAGAGGAAGATGCACCGGTCTTACAGTTGTTACATGAGATTGATTCCCGAAAAGGAATTAAGGCAGCAGTTGAAACAAGACTTGCTGATTTATCTGTTGTTACGGATGTTAGACAGGAAACAGAGGTAGCAGAAGAAATTGACCAGCCGGAAGGCGGTGAGGAGAATGACGTATAATTATTACCCAGAGTCGATCAATACCGATGATGTGATGAAAATGAGATTCGAACTAGCTGATACAGATGTATCCAGAAATGAAATGTCCGCGGCATTAGCCGATGAAGAGATCTTAGCGATCCTAGAACAGTATCCAGGAAATTTCAAAATGGCGAAATTTAAGCTGTTAGAACACCTGGTATATAAATATGGACAGGACGTAGATAATAGTGTCGGTCCGGTCTCTTTTAATTTTGGCAATCGAATGAATTTCTGGAAACAGCTATACGATGATCTGAAAAAGGAAATCACAACATCCAATATTGGAGCTGTTCTTAAGCCATACAAGAATGACAAACAAGAATATTTCTATGTCGGTATGATGAACCATCCAGGAGGTGGACGATTTTGAAGATGCCAGCATTTGGAAGACCTCATCAGTATATGAATTCTTTTTCTGTAATTAGACAAAAAAGGAGCAGAGCTGAGGATGGAATGGTTATAAAAGCAAGTGAAGAGAAGACAAAAGATGTGATCATAGATGGAATTCTTGCCGAAGCAGATGTGAAGACATTAAAACTCTGGGATCAAAATCAGAATCCAGTGAGTCATACGATCGTATCCTACCATCCAGTTGTAAATGTTCGAAAAAATGACATTCTAGAGCTGAATAATCGCAGATTTATTGTAAAAGGCACGGAAGATCCAGCTGGAACAGGACAATTTGCAATCTACTATGTACTGGAAAGGAACGATGCATAATGGGAGACGTTGGAGCAGAATTTGATGCTTGTGCAAAAAATCTTGATGAAAGCATAAAAAATGAAATGGCAACTAAGGGTGCTGAAGCTACAAAAAAATTAAGAGAAGTAGAAGTAGAAATATTAGGGAAACCTGGTCATGGTAAAAAATACAAGCAATTGCGAAACAGGTCTTCTGCACCTTTTGAAGTACCAGCTCCACAATCTGGTGAATTACGTAAGTATTGGGATGAAGAAACAATAATTTCTGGAAACAAAGTAACAAGCAAGATAAAAAGTACATCAGATCACGCAGAGTATTTGGAAAATGGTACAAGACGTATGTCAGCAAGACCATTTGTGCAACGAATCAAGAGACAGGCACTAATAGAAATATTAAATATTTACAATAATGATTTTAAGGTGGACATATGAAGAAAGTTATATATAAATATTTGAACAGCTTAGAAATTGCTGGATTAGCTAAACATGATGGCTATCCAGCAATCTTTTTGGAACAAGCACCAGATGATTCGGACAGAGGGTGGGAAGGCATCCAGTACGGAAGAATTATTTACGGGCTTAATCTGAAAGATGATGCTGAAAGAAAAGTCTCAGGAACAATGCAAATAGTCATGGCATATTGCATTGCTGATAATGGGTACGATCATTTGCTTAAGAATGAAGTAGTTCTAAAAAAAGCATTTGAACATGTATTTCTATCAAATCAAGATACGACAGTTTCTTGTGTATGGAGAAACACAGAGCCTTTTCATGAAACAGTTGATGGACAAGATGACACAGAGGTGTGTGGTTTGATCCTATCTTTTGATGTATACGCTTTTCCAAAGCATACATATAAGCCACTTGATCCGGTTAATTCTCTTTCAAAGTATATTGCTGATAATTGGAATGAGAAAGTTACTGTTATCAATAGTGCTGATCTTGAAGAAATCTGGAAACCTGGAGCAGAAGATATTGTTGTATATGTAAGACTTGATTCTTTGCAACCAGGAACGTTCCCATCCACAGCTGCTTGTACCTGGCAGATGGCAGTAATGAAAGTTCATGTAATTTCTGAATCGGATAATCAATCAGATCAGATGATCATGGAGCTGCTACAGAATTTACAGGAAAAAGAGAGATTCAGAATGAATGATGGATCTCCTTTTTTTGTGAATCAATTGCAGTATAGTACGAAGCTTGACGTATTAAGAGATGGACAGGTAACAGTTCGTGGACAATATGGAAAGCTAACAGAAATCAAAGACAGTCAAAAAATGAATGGTTTAAATATAAATTAGGAGGAAAAAATGGCAGAAAAGAAAGAAGAAACAAAAGCTGTACAAGAAGTTACTTATACAGTCGATGAATTTGCTGAAAACCCTCAGGTGTTAGATACAACAGAGGATATTATCAGAGCAGCATTTGCACAGTCAGGTTTGGCTGAAGCAACTGAGAGTGCTGCACAGAAACTTGTAAATACATTCAGAAGAAAAGAGGTGTAAAACTTGTCTGGATTATTCTTAAAAGGAGAAAAAAAGGTAAGAGCTGGTGTCTATAGAAGACATGAGCAGATTACAAGAAGTAGTGTTGTATCCGCAATGAATGGAGTGTTCTGCATTCCTGTTCATGCAGACTTTGGACCGGTTGGAGAAGTGAGCAAAATTACATCTAAAACTGATCTGAACGCTCTGTATATGAATAGCGGAACAATTGATGCAGCAGAAAAATTATTTGAAGCTGGAGCGAATACAGTGTATGTATATCGCCTTGGCACTGGTGGAAAAGAAGGAAGCTTACAGCTACAGACAACAACATCGACGAATGCGGTTACTCTGAAAACAAAGTATCCAACAGCATTGAAGTTTTCTGTAACTGTAAAACAGAAGCTTGGAGATCAAAACACAAAAGAATGCTCTGTATATAACGGATCAATTTTAGTAGAAAAAGTAAGCTTTGCTGCCGGATCTGGAGTCAATGAAGCTACAAATCTGGTAGAAGCGATGAAAGACAGCAAGTACCTGTCTGCAGAACTTGTTTCAGAAGCATCTGGAATTATGCAGACAGTAACACAACAGGCTTTAGCTGGTGGAACTGCACCGACTGTAAAAACAGAAGACTACAGTAATGCCTTTAATGCATTTGAAATGTATTCCTGGAATGTGCTTGTGCTTGATACAGTTGATTCTGACGTAAAGGCATTAGCGAAGACATATATGGATCGTATTCATGACAACGGGGCATTAGGAATCTGTGTATTAGGAGAAGAAGCGAATAAATCTCTAGCAGAGAGAATGACGAACGCAAAATCTTACAACGCACCTTATTTTGTTTATGTCGGAAGTGGATATTACGATACGTCTGGAGACAGAATGGAAGAATATATTTCAGCTGCTGTTCAGGCTGGTGTGATCGGATGTAAAGAGTCATCTAAATCAATTGTACATACAGAGATTCCGGATGCAGATTCCTGTATTGAACAGCTTACAAATGAACAGTACATTGAGGCGATCAATGCTGGATTACTGTTACTGTCAGAAGGTCAGGAAGGACAGGTATGGTTTGACAGTGGTGTTAATACTTATACAGTCCTTAACGAAAACGATGACGAAGGTTGGAAAAAGATTAAACGTACAGCTGTTCGATATGAGGTCTTTGATCGTATCAATAGAACGTTAGAGCCGCTGATCGGACGAATTAATAATGATTCTGTTGGCATAGATAATGTGATTCAGGAAGCCAAGAAGGTTCTGGCTCAGATGAACAGAGAAGGAAAAATCTTAGATACTTATGAATTTTATGAGGATACGAATAACCCTCATGCAGCTGATTATGCAAACTTTATTGTTAGTGTCGATGACATTGACAGTATGGAAAAAATCTACTTAACTTATCAGTTTCAGTATATTGCTCAGTAGGGAGGTGTTATAGATGAGTGGAAAAGGCTTTGATACAAGAAAATTAATGACTGGAAAGGATGGAAAACTATACATTACTGTGGATGGAGAATCTATCTGGTTTGCTTCCGTGGAAGAGTTTTCTGTCGGTATGAATGTTTCAAACGTAGATTTTCATCCGGCTGGAGATGTCCAGACGTATGGAGTTCCGGACAGTGTTAAATTTACAGTATCATTCACGGAAGCTGTAGTAAGAGACGATCTTACAATTGTTCCAATCTTGGATGCAATCAAAAGTGGGAAATTTCCTATTTTTTCTCTCCAAGGTGGCGCAACAGAACCACTGGAAGGTGGGGAAAGCAAATTCTTACTGGATGAATGCATTATTGACGGAGATACAAATATTCTGGAGGTTAAACCTGGAGAGGTTATTAAGAGACAGATGCAGTTCATTGTTAACAGTGTACCAGACTGCATTAAATCATTAGCAGCATAAAGAAAGGAAAATAAAATGGCAGAAAAGAAAGAAACAAATGTTACAGTAACCGAAGATAATGAAATGGATCTGATCACGGGTCTTTTAAAAGCCGCAGAGTATAAAACAGAAGTACAGCAGCCATTGAATATTACAAGAAATGGACAGACATTGATTAAATTTAATGTCCGTCCACTGTCTTTCGATGAAATTGCACAGTGTAGAAAGAAAGCTACAACTTATATGGCAAACCCAGGCGGAGCTTCACTTCCTCTCGTTGAGAAAGAAGTAAGTACAGCTGATTACATGGCATGGAAGATTTACACTGCAACAGTAGCGACTGACGGAAAGAAATTCTGGGATAATTCAGCGCTGAAAGAAGGATTAAAGAAAGCTGGTCATATGGTTATGACACAGAACGAAATTATCAAAGAGGTGTTAACAGCTGGAGAGCTTGAAGCTGTCAGCGATGCTATTGATAACTTATCTGGAGGCGGTGTTAGTGTAGTTGACTACGCAAAAAACTAATTGAATCCAGTCCGTTAGCTTCTATGCTTGCAGAAAATTATTTACGGACTGGAATGTTACCATCACAAGCCCTTGATCTTCCTGAAGGAGAGAGGGCTTTTATTTTTGCAGCAATTTTAAAAGCTATGGAAGGAGGAGATGCATAAATGGCAAACAAAGAAATTGTGATCGATGTTGTATCGGAATATTCCGACCATGCATCTTCTGGCCTACAGCAAACAGGGAAGAATGCAGAGAAAGCATCACGAGAGATGGACAAGCTTGGAAAGAAGCGTGTAAAGCCCAAATTAGGGCTTGAAGATAAAGCAAGTCCAGTCCTCGATAAGTTTGGTAAAAAGGGAGACGGGCTCGGTAAAAAGACCTGGACTCCAAAACTTGGATTAAAAGACACTGCAACAGCAGGGATCAAAAAAGCTATGAGTGCTGGTATGAGTTTTGGTAGAAAGACTTTTTCAGCAGTCCTAAAAATCGATGACAAGGTAACAAGTCAGATCAAAAAAATCCCAGGTGTTATATCTAAGATTAAGAATTCTATATTTTCACTAAAAACTTTGGCTGGTGGACTTGCAACTGGGTATGCAGCAAAGAAGCTGATAGCAGATCCAGTATCATTAGCAGACGAATTTCAGACATATCAAATTGGCTTTGAAACAATGCTGAAATCTAAAAAGAAAGCTGCGAAGTTTATGGACAGTGCGAAGAAATTTGCATCTGATACTCCGTTTGACACATCGGCCGTAGTATCAAATGCTCAAAGGATGTTGGCTTATGGTTTTTCTGACAAAGATATTATTCCAGACTTAACAAAGATTGGTAATGCATCTGCAGCACTTGGAGCCGGAGAAGAAGGTATCTCTCGAGTATCTAGAGCATTAGGGCAGATGAAAACAAATGGAAGATTGAATGCAGAGGACATGAATCAGCTGACAGACGTCGGTATAAACGCATGGAAGTATCTTGCTGATGCAGAGGGTAAATCCATAGCTCAGATCAGAGAAATGTCTCAGAAAGGCGAAATCGGTGGAGATAAAGCAGTTAAGACAATCTTAAACGGATTAAAAGAATTTGATGGAATGATGGACAAAACATCTAATTCGACGGTTTCTGGATTAATGTCAAATATTAAAGATACGTTCGACATAAACATTGTTTCTAAATGGGGAAAAGGTCTCCAGAAGGGAGCAACAAAAGGCCTTGGAGAATTTGCAGATTATTTGGATAAATCTGATGCAAAACTGAAAGAAGCTGGAACATCTTTGGAACAACTTGGAGAATATGCGAGTACATCCGTATTTAAAGGACTTGAAAAAGTTGGAGATAAACTGAACAGTCTTATCAGCATGCCAAAATTTCAGAATGCATCAATTGGTGGCAAGATTAGTATTGCTTGGGATGAACTGATTGTAAATCCGTTTTCTAAGTGGTGGGATTCTAAAGGAAGACCGGCAATCGTTAAAAAGATTACTGGGATTGGAAAAGATATTGCAAAAGCTGGTGGAAACTGGTTCAAGGAATCTCTTAAGGATCTGTTACCAGGCGGAGATAAAGCTGGCATCGAAGATTATTTAGCTGGATTTCTTGGATTATCTGGAGGGCTAAAGCTATTTAAAGGTGCAAAAAGTCTATACGATCTGATCACTGGCGGTTCTGGAGGTGGAGGAAAAACAAATCCTTTGGGAGATTCTATTGGAACAATCAATGTGTCAGCGGCAGTTGTAAACGTAAATGGCGGTATTGGAAATTCTGGTTCTCCAACAATACCAGGAACAAGTAATTCTCCAACGGGATCTGGAAACAGCAAAGAAATATGGGTACCTAATAAAGAAATATGGGTGCCACATAAAGATAATAGTGATAAAAAATGGATACCACATAAAGTAGAAATGCCCAAAAATGAAACACCATCAGGACCAACGAGGACACCTGGTGGTTTATTTGGTTTAGGTGGATCTGGAGTAACCTTAAAAAATGGAAAAACAGTTGCAGCAACAGGAATGAAAGCATTTCTTGGGAATCTAGGTGTGAAACTTGGATCTGGTGCGGCAACAGCTGGTGGTGCAGCTGCTGTCGGTGGTGCTTCGTTGTTAGGCGGTGCTTTAGGCATTGCTGGAATAGGAAGTGCAGCCGGTAATATTTACAATGCAGTAACTTCCAAAGATTCAGCTACGAAGAAGAAGGAAGCCTATAGAGGTGGTACGAAACTCGGTATGGTTGGAGGTGGAGCTGCAACAGGAGCAGCCATTGGAGCAGCCTTTGGCGGTGTTGGGGCAGTTCCGGGAGCGTTGATTGGAGCTGGTGTCGGTGGACTGGGGGCAATCTTTAAAGGAAATAAGTTTGGCGATTCCCTTAGAAAATTTGTGTCTGGAAGAAAGAAAGCACTAAAAAACAGTAATTCTATGACAGCAAAGAATCAAGAATACTGGAAATACAGCAAAGACAGTATTAGAAGTGTCAATCCGAAAGAAGCAAAGTATAAAGAACTGGCAAGTTCCGTACAGAAATCCTATGAGGAGAACAAGAAGAATGCAAAGCAGACAAACGTCGGTTCTAAGAGTACGAAAGCTTTTTCTGGGGCAACAAGTGTTGCCGGTGGAAAAGTCAGTGGCTTAGGTGGTATGTCTGCAAGTACTACCGGAATGCTTGGAAGCATGGGTTCAATGTCTCTTACCGCCGGTGGAAATTTACAAAGCGCTGGAAGTTCTGCATTATCTCTTGCAAGTGCTTTAGCTTCTGCGGCAGCTACGATTGCATCCGCAGCAAGTACAACAGCAGCACAGGCAAATGCAATCAGCAGTATTACGAGTGGAAGTTATCTGAATAACAGTGGTTCAAAATCTGGTAAAAAGACGACTGGAAAGAAGACAACGACAAAACCGAAAGTACAGACAGCTTTGCCAAAAAATGGGAAATTCTTTCATAATGCGAAAGGTAGTCTAGTCAGAGGACATATTGTTTCTGAGTTAGGAGAAGAAGGAAATGAAATGGTAATTCCACTTTCTAGACATAGAAGCCGTGCATTATCTCTCTGGAATCAAGCAGGGCAGATTTTAGGTGTGACAAAGCATGCCAAGGGTGGAATTGTTGGCGGTTCAGCTAAGGCAGGAGCAACGGCATCATCTGGAAGCAGTCAGACAGTCATTAATGTTGGCGGAATTACGATCAGCGTAAATGGCAGTGGAAGCATCGTAGATGATATTAAGAACGCAAAAGGAGAGATTGCCGATACAATCATGCAGGCGATTGCAGATGCCGTAGGATCAACAGCAAGTAACAGGACAGCGGAGGTTATGTGATGGACATATATATTACTGGTAAAAATGCAAAGGGAGCGAATCAAAAGATTCAGCTTCCAGTGATTCCAGAAGAGATTGAAACATCACTTGATGGAAAATTTGCAGAGTATGATATTTATAGATTCGGGCAGATCAACGTTCCGAATGGTAAAAACTTGTCAGAGCTTGGCTGGGATAGTTTCTTGCCGGGAGAATCAAGGAAAGGTATGAAATTCGTTCATAAGTGGACTGATCCAGCGGTATTGGATGCGTTGCTGAATTACTGGACAGTGCATGGAACAGTGGTAAATGTCTGTATTACAGGAACAAAGATCAATAAAGACATGATGATCTCACAGTATGTTTCTACAATCAAAAGCTTAAGAGATTATTATTATACAATCCGATTTATTGATTATGAGAAAATCAGTGTATCATCAAGTAAACGAAAGCGAAAGACAACCAAAGTAACAAAGAAAAAGGTTAAGGTAAAAAAAGGTCAGACGTTGCGTAAGCTTGCAAAGAAATATCTCGGATCGAGTAAAAAGTACAAGTTAATTTATAATGCCAATAAAAAACTCATTGATGCAAGGAACAAGAAGGAACGCAAGAAACATCCGAAAAAGAAGATCAGCAAATACACGATCTATAAAGGACAGGTGCTTGCAATTCCTGTTTCAAGTAATAAATCAGTTTCTAATTCAAAAATTGAGGAATTAAAGAAAGCAATGAATAAAGATGGCTATTCGAAGTTGAAAATAGATAAAAAGTTGACTTCTGCGATGAAAGCAGCAATGAAAAAAATTGCTATAAGGACTGGAAGAAAAGGACAAGTCGTAAAGTTTGTACAAAAAGTAGTTGGAGTCAAACAAGATGGAACCTATGGTTCCAAGACGGTAGCGGCAGTCAAGACTTATCAAAGGAAACATAAATTGACAGTAAACGGTGTTGCAGATTATAAAACACTATTAAAGATGATAGGAGGATAAATCATGGCAAGTTTGGCAAATCCGCAGTATAAAGCCGTGGTAAAGACATCATCCGGCAAGAAATATGATCTTTTTAAATCACGAGTTATTTTAGATTTAACGATTTCCGATGATCCTGATTCGTTAGCGAAAGAAGTCAGTTTAACAGTAATGAATGCCGTTCAAAATGGGGCTACACTATCAACCTTGATACAGCCGTCAGACCGATTATATATTTCTGCCGATGTTGGGAATGGGTACTTTGAAGTATTTCGAGGTGTGATCTGGGAAAATGACAGAGTTACAGACACCGAGAAGAAAGTAACGTTTACAGCGTATGATTATCTCATTTATATGATGAAATCACAGGACTATTTTTATTATAAGTCTGGACTTAGTACAAAAGAGATTGTAAAGAAAATCTGTACCGCTTGGAAACTGAAATTAAGCTATAGTTATGGCTCGATCAAAAACAAAAGAATCAAGCCAGTTCAGAAGAATATCGGAGATATGATTATATACGTGCTTAACAAAGCAAAGAAAAGTATTTCCAGCCGTTATATTTTCACGATTGAAGGAACGACTGTGATTATAAAGTATGCAAACAAAAATGCGACGATTTATAAATTGAAAGAAGGAAAGAACGTTATATCTATTGAACTGAAAATAACGATGGATGATATCGTTACCAAAATAAAAATTTATGGAGAGTCGAAGAAAAACTCGATTCCAAGACTTGCAACATTATCTAAGAATACATCGAAGTTTGGTACGATCCAAGATATTATGGACAAGGACAAAAAAGAAAAGCTGTCTAAGGTCAAGAAACAGGCACGAAATAAGCTTAAAAGAAGTGCAAAAGTCAAACGAGAATACACAGTGACAGCGATCAGTAATCCTAAGATCAAACGAGGCGATACAGTCTATGTTGATTGTGGTACCGCTGGAATCAAGGGAAACAAGACAGTGAAAAGTATATCTCATGACTGTGTCGCTGGAACAATGGACGTTGTTTTTTATTAAAGGAGATTGCTAGTTATGAAGCAAGATGGAAGAAAAAACTTTATTCGGATGATCGAACAGATTTCAAAGGGAAATAACAGTGAAGCAGTAAATATTATTGCAGAACTTGGAACGATGAAAGCTGGTGGCGTTCTTCCAGATTCTTACCCAGAAGGATCAGAACCAGACGATGATTATTTAGTATTATCTGGAATAGAGACAGCAGAAGGAGACAGGGTTTTATTGATCTGGACAGATGCAGAAGAACTTATTGTAGTTGGAAAGGTAGAAGGAGGTGGAGACGATGCCCGATAATCTTTTTCCCGAGGAATACGACAATGATGAGGAATATTTAGACGATGAAGAGAACGAAGGAACTGACGAAGAAAATACAGAAGAGGACGAAGATGCCGGTTATAAGCCGAGCATCTTTTTTGATTTTGACACAGGCGACTTTGTTACGCTTCATGATGGAAAATTAAAAGAGGCATCCGGGTTCGAAGCGTGGGTGCAATGGTGTTACAAAACGATCATGACACAAAGATATGCTCATGAGGGATATTCCACCGACATTGGGGTTGACTATGAAAGTGCCTTGCAAGCAGATAGCCGTGAAGAGGCAGAAAGTATTTTACAAAGAGAAATCGAAGAATCATTGATGGCTGATCCGTCCGAAAGAACTTTGTACGTTGGTAATATTACGTTTCAATGGGAAGCAGATCATTGCCTTGTAATAGTACAGGTACAGGGAATCGACGGAGATATAGAGATAACAACAAGTTTTAAAAGTGAGGTGGGCTAAAAATGGCATTGGAAGCAGAAGAAATGGAACTTCCCGATTTTTTGAAAAATTCGAGTGAAGATGAAATCCATGAGAAAATGCTGGGAAATTTGCCAGAAGATATTGATAAATCGGAGGGCGGATTTCCGTGGGATTTTACACGACCAACAGCAATAGAAATATCAGAACTTAAAGAGTACGTTCTTGTAGAAGTTCTAAAAAGTATGTTCCCTGTGACATGTGAAGAATCTTATATTTTGGATTTTCATTCCGAGGAGAGAGGGATTGTACGAAGAGAATCTGTAAATGCATCTGGATATGTATCTGTCACTGGAAAGCCAGGACTCATCATTCCATTGGGCTATGGATTTTCGACAGATGCAGATGATGATGGAAATACAATAGATTTTGTCAGCACCGAAGAAGTGACGATCGATTCTTTAGGAAACGCAAAAATTCCAATCGAAGCAACAGAAGGTGGATCTGAATCTAACGTTGGAGCGAATGTTGTTGTGCTACATACTGGAGATGAAACAGGAGAACTGCTTGAAGATATAACATCTGTATCTAACGATAATCCGATCACAGGCGGCTTAGATGAAGAATCTGACGATACTCTGAGAGAACGAATCGTAACTTATGATCGATCTCAAAGCAATTCTTTTATTGGAAACCCATCAGACTATAAGCGCTGGGCAATGTCTGTTGCTGGTGTAGGAGCAGTTACAGTTATATCGGCAGAAGATACAAGCGGAACCGTAAAAATAGTCATATTGGATCAGAATGGAGATCCGGCATCTAAGAGCATCCAAGATGATGTTTATGATTATATTATGAGTCCCAATGATAAGGATAGTAGATTAGCACCGATCAATGCAGTGCTGAGCATTGTAACTCCTGTGACACTTAAGATTAATATAAGTGCAAAGGTATATCTAAAAGGAATTGAGTTAAAAGACGTAGAAAGTACATTCCGAAACAAGGTACAAGAATATCTGCTAAATAATGCGCTGGAAGATCTTATTGTAAGAGTATCAGCGATAAGTGATTTACTATATAGCATTGATGGCGTATATGATTATGAAAATGTAACAATTAACGGATATTCAAAGAATCTAACGATTGATTCTGGACAAGTACCCGTACTTGGAACAATTACACTGGAAGGAAGTTGATATTATGTGGTACCGCACAGAGTTGATGCAAAAAATATTAACAAGTAATGCTGCAAAAAGAATGATTGACTATGTGTCTCCTATCTACGATCAGTCCTATATTGGGCTATGGCTGTTTAATGTGATTGGGATTGAACTCGATGAACTAAGCAAATTCTGTGAAGAGTTGTATGATCAGGCTCATATCGACACCGCAACATGGTCATTACCGATGTGGGAAAAAGAATATGGAATAACTCCGCTTGAAGATCAGACAATCGAACAGAGACGAGAACGATTATTGCAGATAAAGAAAAAGTCGGCATTTAACCCTGAAAAATTAAGAAAGCTCATTGAGTCTATGGCAGGTGTTGAAGTAGAGGTCGTTGAAAACACGAATAAAAATACTTTTTTAGTTCGATTGAAAGGTTATGTAGACAATTTGGATGAAGTGAAACGGCAAATAAATCTTATGAAACCAGCGCATCTTGTCTACAACATAAGCGGACCAGGAATTGCAGAAGAAGCAAATGCAATAGTACATTTTGGAGCAGCAATAGCACAGAGAGAAATTATTACAAGCAATGTAAGCGAGGTGGATTAAAGGATGTGGGATAATACAGTAATAACAAATGCTGGGGTGGAACTAATAAAAAATACAATGTCTGGAGAGACAATTGTTATAACAGCCGTTAAATCTGGTACTGGAAAGGTTTCTGTAGATGTATTAGCAAAGCAAACAGAAGTTGTGGATGAAAAGCAGAATGGAACAATTCAGTCGATTAAGAACAAAGGAAATGCGATATCTGTATCAGTACTTTTTGAAAATTCAGGTCTTGCAAAGGGATACACAATGAATCAGATCGGTATCTATGCAAAAACGAGCGATCAGACGGAAATATTATTTGCGATCAGCCAGGACAATGCTGGAAAAGAGATTCCTAGTGAATCATCGATGCCGTATTACTCATTGGTGAGTAACTTTAACTTTTCGTTTTCAAATGATCTTAGTATTACATCAGCAGTGGAACCATTAGGATATGTTACGCTTGAAGCCTTTGAAGAACATAAAAACGATATAAGTAATCCGCACAAGGTTACAAAAAAACAGGTTGGTTTAGATAATGTGCCTAACGTAGCAACAAACGATCAGGCAGTAACTTTTAACGATGTAACAGAGCTGTCAACCATTAGCAGCGGAGAAAAAATGTCTCCTGTTTTTGCAAAAATTAAATTGGCAATCTCTAATCTGATTACACACTTGAATAATAAAGAAAACCCACATGGAGTAACAAAAAAGCAGATTGGGCTTGAAAATGTAGAAAACAAATCAAGTGAATCAATTAGAAGTGATTTGACAGTTGAAAATATCGAAACCGCATTGAACTATAAGCCAGTTAGTCCAACTGATTTTGAAAATTATAAGTCTTTGTTAAATGGGTCTTTAGAAGGTGTAGGTAAAATACAAATGACATCTGGGAAGTACAAGAGGATGTTTTTTGCCCAAGAGCTGGTAAAAACAGATTCAAGTGGAAAAGCAACAACGAATAATATAAAAGATAAAATAGAAGCCATCGGCGGCAAATGGGGAAATTATGCTGAAATAAGCGTATTTGGATACGCGAACGAAGAAGGAGTTATGATCTCAGCGAGTCCTGACACATTAAAATCTAGTGACACATATGGCAGGGTACGGATAAAAGCATACAATGCAGACGGTTCTGCGCATTACGACAGCGGTACTTACACAAATACACTAGTGACGCTATTGATATTTACCGACGAAGCGTAAGGAGGGACATATATGGTTATAGCAAATGTGTTAAATACTTACACAACAGCAGCTGGTCTGTGGCAGTACGACTATGGACAAATTCTTAGACTGCAAGGAATTAAATTGCCGACCGCTGTAGAGATTCATTTTTCACTGCAAGAAAAAGGTGGAGAATCTGTTACAAGAATTGGAACAACAAAAGATGGAGTGACAGATGTTGTTATTCCAGACAGCATGTTAGAAAACGATGATACAACAACAGATTATAAAATCTATGCATTTATCTATTTGACTGATTCGGAATCTGGGCAGACAGAGTACAAGATTTCGATGTCGGTAAAATCTCGACCAAGGCCGGAAAGCTTTGAAAAGCCAGAGGATGCGGAACTGTTTCGGCAGGCGATCGCAGAAGTTAACAACTCGGCAAAAGTAGCCTTGCAGAGCAAAAAAGAGGCAGAGGCATGGGCACATGGACATGAGTCATATCCTGATCGTGATCAAGACAATGCAAAATATTATGCAAATCAAGCGAAAGATGAGGCACAAAAAATTCCAGACAAAGTTGTTGATGGAAAGAACGTAATTGATCAATATGTTGAAGAGCAGAAAAGCAGTCTAAAAACAGATTTTGAAGATATACTTGCAGAAGGAAGAAAATCTGCAACATCCGCAGAGGAAAGTGCAACAAAAGCCAAAACAGCAAAGGATGAAAGCGTAGCTGTAGCTAAGGAAGCAAAACAGTCTGCGGAAGATGCAAATACATCTGCTCAGGCAAGTAAAGAATCGGCATCTACAGCTAGTAGTGCATCGGATACAGCTAATAGTGCAAAAGAAATTGCTGTAAGTGCAGCTAACAGTGCAGATAGTAATGCTTTAGCTGCAAGCAAATCAGCACAAGAAGCAAAGCAATCCGCAGAACAAGCGGATACAGCAGCAAAGAGTGCAAACGAAAGTAAACAAGCAATTGAACAGTTAAAGACTGCGATTGACACTACTGCTGAGCAGATCGCAACAGATCGTACAGCTGTGGAAACCGACAAGAAAGAAGTACAGAAAGCAAAAAGTGATGTAGAAGATCTTAAGTCAGCAGTAGAGCAGAAAAGTTCAGAAGCGATTACAAATATCGGAACCGCAAAAGATAACGCAATTAAAGATGTAAATACTACTAAAAATACAGCAGTAAGTGCAATCATGCAAGAGAAAGAATCAGCTGTAAATGCTGTAAACGAGGCAAAAGATGCTGTAGTCGAAGAGATAAATAAGAATGAAAATGTACAGCAGATTCAGAAGAATAAAGATAGCGTAGAAGAATTAAAGAAAGATGTTGATCAGCTAAACGATAAGAAGATTACAAAGTTCTACGCTAATAATCTTGGAGAAACATATTTACAAGACTCTGACAATGGGAAAATTCAGGATATGGTCCTATACGGAAAATCTGAGCAAAAGCTGTATAACGGATATAATTTGTTCGATAAAGATAATGTATTAATAAAAAATATTTATGTTTCAAATTCTAAATTACGTAGAGGTTGGCCAGGGATTGAATCTTTTGTAATACCGTGTAAACCAAATACAACGTATACAGTCTCGAGAACAAAAGTGATTAATAAGAATTTCATTGCATTTTCTTATGATGGCGAAGATGTTAATGATAAAGAAGTAATTTCTGTATCAAATAGCACAGGATTATCTGTTATACTAACAACTGGAGAAAATGACACATTAATCGGATTATATTATGCATGGGATGAAGATAAAAAAGCAGATGAAATAGCACCGACAATCATGATTGAAGAAGGTTCAGAAAATCATCCATACGAACCATATGTAGGAGGGATTCCATCTCCAAACATAGAGTATCCGCAAGAGATTAGGAGTGTTGTAAATCCTGTTATGAGAATCATGGGAAAGAATTTGTTTGATTCACAAAAAATGAGAAAAATTTATGATTCTATTTCATATGGGAAAATTAATAGTTTTAACAAAGCTGTAATTGAAGCGGAGAGTATAAACAGTAATCCAAATACAAGATTCTATGTAGGGATATTAAATTTGCCGAATGGGAGCTATACAGTTTCAGCCAAAAAAGATAACAAAAATAATATCTTAATGCTTTCTAAATATCAAAAGAATCCTGTTTCTATAACACAACGTGTTGAACTTAATAATATTTCTGAACAACCAGTAACGTTTTCTATTACAGATGATTATGATTATGCTTTAGAAATTCGTACTGGTACATTGAGTGAAAATCCATATGGCAGTATTGGAAAAACAACATTTACTATTCAGATAGAAAAAGGATTATCTACTACTGAATATGAACCATATAAAGAAAAAAATGTAGAACTTCCATATAAATTAAATGCTATTCCTGTTTCAAGTGACGGAAATATCACAATAGATGGACAGCAATACATGGCAGATTATATAGACGCTGAGAAAGGCAAGTATATTCAAAGGATTCAAGAAGTAAAATTAGATGCTGATTTTAATTGGAATCTTATAAAAGGAAAAGAATCTGGAAATTATATATTTCAAATGTCTCTAGTCAAAAATGGGTATACAAAGTCTGTAGGAATAGTTCAAGGCATACAAAATACGGCATCATCTCATTTTTGCTACGTGAATCTACTATTTGATGATAACACATTAAAAGGAAGTAAAATTTATACATACGAATCAGAAATGTCCATCTCATTTGATAGCTCGTCAAGTATAGATTCTTTGGATAAATTTAAACAATTATTAAACGAGAATGAAATAATTGTTCAGTATGTTCTTGCAAAACCAATTGAACATGATTTATCCGAAGAAGATATAAATAAATTAAAGAGCTTAGAGACATATTATGATGTTACAAACATCGAGGTATCATCCGATCAGTTGGACGGATATACAACATTTAATTATCCAGTTTCGATGAAAAACGGATGGGATTATGTAAAACAGCAATTAGGAGACACGAGAGACTATATCTATGATGTTGATAAGAAGGCACAGGACATCGATACACAGAGTGCAGAGGCCTATGTCAACTCAGAATATGCAGTAGCATTAACAGAATTGGAGGTAATGTAAGATGTTATACAAGACATTGTTAAAATTAAAAGAAAAAAATGGACTTACGGATGATCTTAAAAATAAGATTGATGTATTTTTTGCAGTTGGAAGAATTACGGAAGATCAGTACAACAATCTGATGGATATCAAAGAAGAATCAAATTCCCCTACACAGTAAAACCAACCATAACTGCGTAGGGGTGAGAAAGTATATGAAAATTCGAAGAGATAAGGGAATCTCCCCGAACATTATACATAACCGCTTAAAAGAGAAAGAGTGAAGTAAAAATGAAAAATTTTATAAGAATTAGAGCAAGACCTAGTAGGTCTTATTTTTATGTCTAAAATCAATGATCTGAAAGGAGAAAACAATGAAAAAAGGAATTATTGTAGCAATCGTAGTAGCAATCTGTGCAATATTGGCGGCAACATACACATTTGCAAATCCAAGCAAGGCAGCGAAAACAGAGCCTACTACAGCGGAGAAAAAAGAGGTAACTACAACAGAAAAGGAAAAAACAACTACGGAAGCAACGACAGAAGCTAAAAAGGCAGCGATCGAGGAAGAGGCATCCGAAGAATCCGATACAGACCAAGAACTAGATGATTCAGAAGAGACCGAAGACCAGGAAGAGGAAATTGATTCAGAAGATGAAGACAATAAGGAGATTGATGATGAAGAAATAGATCGATGCAATCACGAATGGACTGAACCTAGTTATGCAATTGATCCAGAGAAAGGTTATGTGATTACACAGGATTGTAAAAAATGCCATCTAGTAAAAGACACATCAATCTCCGAAGAAGAATATGAAGAAGCAACAAAAGATCAGGAGCCAAACGAAGAAGACTGTATATATGAGGACAATGACGACGCAGAAGTAGTTGAATGACGGAAGGGAGCATTATGGCGGATGAATACATAAGTAGAAATGAACATAATGCATTTGCAAGTGATGTTGATCATG
>OCQB01000657.1_pt1 | contig 34429 bp, 22 predicted proteins | sample 1538631 | NCBI WGS metagenome assembly OCQB01 (sample SAMN04571713, study PRJEB22368) | human gut metagenome | biome: human gut; material: stool | host: Homo sapiens | place: Luxembourg | collected 2012-10-19
TGCGGAGTACAAATGGATTGGATTTTCATGCGAAAATCGTGGGAAAGAAATGGTAAGAGCAGGAGGGAAAGCAATGACTAAGATGAAAACAATTTTTGCAGTGATCTTTCTTGCCTTGCTGATTCCGGTGCTTTTAAAAGCACCGGAAAGTGAGGCGAAAGTATATCAGGGAAAATGGAAAAATAACACAACGTGGAATTATGATACAAGAGAAAATACTTTGATGATAAAATGTTGTGGTAAAATGATTGATGATATCGAAGACTGCGGGGAACATTCGGGGTGGCCTCGTTTTTATAAGTCAGCACAAAAAATAGTATTAGTAAAAGGAATAACTTATATAGGAAGTGGTGCGTTTGAAGGCTTTTCCCATATAAAGAAAATTCAAATACCAAACGGAGTGACCCAAATTGGAAAATCAGCATTTGAAGACTGTTATAAATTGCACAAGATTTATTTTCCAGAAACCCTAAAAAGCATAGAAAATGATGCATTTAATGCGACAGCTATAGAAGAAATTTCATTGAAAAATATTGAATTTTTAGGGGAGTCATGTTTTAGTGGTTCGCAATTAAAAAAGGTACATATTTTAAGAAAAAATAAAAAAATAGGTGCCTATGTTTTTGAGGGGTGTAAAAAATTAAAAAAAGCAACTATCGAAAAAGGTGTAAAAAATATAAGTGATGGTATGTTTTGTATGTCAGGTTTAAAAAATATCACCATTCCTGGAAGTGTAGCGAAAATCGGGGAAGATGCCTTTTCCTACTGCCAGAATCTCAAAAAAGCGACCCTTCATGAAGGAGTAAAAAAGATCAGTAAAGATGCATTTAGCAACACAGCACTGGAAGAAATCACCATTCCGAGTACGGTGACGCAACTAGGAAAAAATGCTTTCCGCTGGGAATCTACGGAAAAGTCATCCTTGAAAAAAGTAGTCATCCGTTCTCAAAATATCAAAAAATGGGGAACGATGGTATTTGGGGCGACGAGAGATGACCTTGTGATTTATGTTCCGCAAAGCAAAAAAGCAGAATACGAAAAAATACTGCGGAGTACAAATGGATTGGATTTTCATGCGAAAATCGTGGGAAAGAAATGGTAGAAGACGTATTTTCTGTGTGCTGACAAAAATATCATGGCTTTTTGGGAAAAACTATGGTAAACTGTAAAATATAGCGACAAAATGAAAATATTTGCAGTGGAGGATTTTGCAGAATATGGAAGACAGAATACCTGTATATATTATTGGACATAAAAATCCGGATACCGACTCGATCTGTTCGGCGATCGCGTATGCGGATCTGAAAAATAAAGTGCATGGCGGCGGTTATTATGCAGCGCGTGCGGGACAGATCAATCAGGAGACCCAGTATGTGCTCAAGTTTTTCCAGACGCCGGCACCGCAGTACATTGAAGATGTTATGACAGAAGTGAGTGACATCGAGATCCGGAAGACGAAGGGTGTGTCAGGAAAAATTTCATTGAAAAAGGCATGGAATATGATGCGCGAGCTGGATGTAGTGACACTTCCGATTACGTCGGAGAAGGATGAACTGCTTGGTTTGATCACGATTGGAGATATTGCGACCGCGTACATGGACGTGTATGACAATTGTATCTTGTCCACGGCAGCAACTTCCTACAAAAATATATTGGAGACACTGGAGGCGACAATGGTCGTCGGGGATGAAGACGCAACCTATAAAAAGGGCGAGGTAATCATTGCGGCAGCGAATCCGGATGTCATGGAAGACTATATTCACGAAGGGGATATGGTAATTTTAGGAAACCGTTACGAATCTCAATTATGTGCGATTGAGATGGGAGCAGACTGTATTATTGTGTGTATGGATGCGAAAGTATCGCGGACAATTCAGAAAATGGCACAGGAGCACAATTGCAATATTATTGTAACCCCATATGATACCTTTACGGCGGCGCGTATGATCAATCAGAGTATGCCGATTGAATATTTCATGAAGAGAAATGATCTGACGACATTTCATCTTGCGGATAAGACGGAAGATATCAAAGGCGTCATGGGTAAAAAACGCCACCGCGATTTTCCGATTTTGGATGAAAATGACTGTTATGTGGGTATGATCTCCCGCCGAAATTTGTTGAATCTTCGCAAAAAACAATTGATTCTGGTCGATCATAATGAAGTTTCGCAGACCGTGGATGGCATCGAATTTGCACATATATTGGAAATCATTGACCACCACCGCATCGGTACATTGGAGACGCTGGAGCCGGTTCTTTTTCGCAACCAGCCTCTGGGGTGTACCGCGACGATCATTTATCAGATGTATCAGGAACATGGGGTTGAAATCCCGAAAAATATCGCAGGACTTTTGATGGCAGCGATCATTTCCGATACGTTGATGTTTCGTTCGCCGACTTGTACTCCGGTAGATCAGAAGGCGGCGGAAGACCTGTCGGAAATCTGCGGTGTTGAGATTGAGGAGTTTGCGGTAGATATGTTTGGGGCAGGAAGTGATCTGAGTTCCAAAGAACCGAAGGAAATTTTCAATCAGGATCTCAAACGGTTTGAAGTGGGCGATATTGAATTTGTCGTCAGCCAGATCAATTCGATGAACAGCATTGAGCTTCAGGAAATCAAGGAAAAAATTGTGCCGTATCTGGAAGAAGTATTTGAAGGACTGGGTGTGTCGATGGCATTTGTGATGCTTACAAATATTGTAAAAGAAAGCACGGAGCTTTTGTGCTTTGGTGAGAAATCCAAAGATGTTGTCAAGGAGGCGTTTCAGCTTTCCGGCGACATGAAACGTATTATTTTAAAAGGCCTGGTTTCAAGAAAGAAACAATTGATCCCAAGTCTGGTATCTATTTTACAACAGTAAGGAAGAAGGATTTTTATGATTGAAATGAGAAGAGAAAAGCGCTGGCCGATCGAGTTGCAGTTACAGATCAGCAGTCTGTTCAAGCAGGATAATGTGAAAGTGGAGAATATCAATGCGCCGATTGAAGTGTTTGATGTATCCAAAGCAGGAATTGGATTCCGTACCAAAAGTGTGCTGCCGATCGGTTACTATTTTAATGCCAGATTGGTGCTCGGAGACCAAGGAACGCTGAATTGCGTGGTTCGTATCATTCGCCAGCAGCAAGATGGCGACGAGCATATCTACGGTTGCGAGATTGTCGGAACAGCATCGATTATGGACTATTTGTTTAATGATTATGCGGCAAGTCTGAGTCAGTAAATATTTATAGTTAATTAATAGAATATTAGCTAAATCATACCTCTCATTCTGTTACTATAAGTATAGTATTATATGGTAGCGGAATGAGAGGTTTTTTTCTATTTATTTTGAAAGGAGCGGTTTCGTATGAAGAAAACGACAGATTGGGCAGGCTTTGTTGATATCAATGCAGTAAAGAGTGGACAGGAATCTGTTTTGAAAATGGAGGCATATCCGGAAGAGGCAGATGCATTGTACCTTGTTACGAGAGATCCGATGAACGCGAGGAAGAGCACGGAGCGTTTTATAAGAAATTGATGCAGACATATGTCGACATCAATAAAGCGGCGCAGGCGAAAGGAGAGATAGGTCCGATCACGAGTTTGTCCATTTTGGGATTGTTTGATGCACCGTATCTGGCAGAGACTGATTACAGTTACCAGATGAATGGTCCATACTGCGGATTATTTACCGAACTGTATCAGCCGAAGGAAGCCTTCAAAGAAGTGTACAAAGTGCTTTCGGGAGAATAATGAAAAAGTCCCAAACTGTTATATAAAAAATATAAGACCATATCGTGGAAAATATTATTTTCTGTGGTATGGTCTTTTTTGATGGATAAATTTGAATGCCACAAGAATAGAAAGAGTGGTGGGTGTTTGCCGTTGATTGTATAGAAGAGAAAAGTGAAAAGAACGGAAAAAAATTTTGACTTCTTTCTTGTATAATAAAAAAAGGAACATTCTGGAAGAAAGAGGTCAAAGAATATGATAGTGGCAGGGAAGCATCGTTGCATAAATTGCATGAGTAAAATGAATATTATGAGGAAAATATGTATTCACTGCGGCTTGAAACAAGAAGAGTATTGTCCGGCACCTTATTGTCTGAATCCGGGAACATTGCTTGTAAACCGGTATGTTATCGGTGGCACTTTGGGAAAAGGAAATTATGGGATTACCTATCTTGCTTGGGATATTGTGCTGGACAGGCGGGTGGCTCTCTTTATATTTCAAGGGAGCGGGTCGAGTAGTCTACAAATGCGGACATGATGCTCAAGTAATTTTTTTTGCTGATCGGAACGGATTGGCCGGTGGACAAGGTGATCTGATAACGGGCTATTTTTACGATGTGTGCCATATTGACCAGATAACTTTTATGTGCCCGGATGAATGTGGAACTTGGGAGATCCTCTTCAATCTTTTTCAGCGTTCCGGAAAAGGTGTGATTTTCGCCGGAAGTTAAATGAACGGAAAGATCGTGTCCATAGATTTCAAAGAATAAAATATCGGAAACAGGAAGTGCCAAGATGCCTTCTCTCGATTTGACGTAAAAATTTTGCTCTGCATGTTTGTCAAAAAAGCGGTCAAGCGCTTCTTCCAGTTTTTCCAGTTTTGGTGATTTGATAAGATAATGCAGAGGAGAAACGTCAAAACTTTCCAATGCATAATCACTGCTGGAACTTAAAAAAATGATGTCTGTATCAATGCGAAAGGAACGCAGGCGGCGTGCCGTCTGAATTCCCGTTGTGTCTTGAAAGACAATATCCAGAAACAGGAGATCAAACGATTCTCCCTGCTCAAAACGCGAGATTAAACTGGAAGGAGAGTCAAAGGATAAAATTTCAAAAGAAATATTGCGACGGTTTAAGTTTGTAATTAAAGCTTCCTTTAATAAGGATGCAAACTGAGAGTCATCATCGCATATGGCAAATCTGTACATTGACCGGCTCCTTTCTGTCTTAAAATTAATGAACGCAGCCTCATGCCTCTTACGTGCAAGCACGACGATGCATGAACCTTCGTTCATTGATCCTGAATAGCTGCATGTTGGTAACTATTCAGGACTTCCCCCATCTGCATATTCGCATTTCGAACACTTCGTGTTCTTTCCCGCCTTTGACAAGGCTAAAAATGCTCATATGGATGGGGGAGCCCTATTAGGCTCATAATGAACGCAGCCTCATGCCTCTTACGTGCAAGCACGACGATGCATGAACCTTCGTTCATTGATCCTGAATAGTTACCTTTTTATTTAGTATACGAAAAATTTATAGAGTTGTCAATTTGTTTACAAAAAATTCCCATTTGTGTTACATGAGGGGATTTTATGAAATAAACAAGACAACAGAGGATTTATATGGTATAAAATAGAATAGGGTAATAGAAAAAATCGAGGTATAAGGAGGAAATGTGTATGAAGCATTTGAGAAAACGTTTGCTGGCGGTATTCCTCGCAGCAGTCATGCTAGTGACTAGTGTGGGGACGTCATCATATGCGTATGAAGCAGAGAAAAAAGGCAATTTGTCCGTAACAGGAAACGATGGAAAGACCATCGAAGAAGAGGAGTCCTGGGAGGAGAAATTCCCAAATGGAACATTTGCGTTTAAAAATGATTCCATAACGATTGAGGAAGGAAAGAATGCGAAAGAGCAGAAAATAACGATTTATCGTCTTGGAGGAACCAAAGGGAAAGCGACAGCAAAGGTGGCGATCACGCCGGCTGTAGCAGCGATGGATGAAGACGAAAAAGAATTGGTGTATGCCAATGCGGCATCCAATAAGGACTATACCGTTAAGGTGGAAAATCCGATCGGAACCGATGGGACGATGGGAAAACAACAGGTAAGCAGTTCTTATGAAGTTGTTGCAAAGAAAGCGGATGGAAAAGTAACACTCTCGTTGAAAGACGTAAAAGGTGAGTATGTCCGCTATTTTTGGCATGTAAAAAAAGATGGAAAATGGGAAGCAGTTTCCGGAGGAGAAACGGAAACACTTGTTGTAAACGACCAGGATTTCAAACAAAATGAATATGTTTGTGTAGTAGAAGCCGATTACAAACTTAGTTTGTCAAAGACGACCGGAGAAGAGAGTTCACAAAAATTGTGGATTAACTTAAACAGCCGTCATATAACAGATGAAAAGCCATACGAAAAGGGAAGTTACACGGATGCAGCGCTTGATCAGGAAATGCCATTTAAGACAAGTTTCCTGCAGGTGGATTTTGAAGACGGCGAATGGGTAAAGGATATTGTTGTCAAAGCAACGGACGATGATGAGCATGAAGCGGAAGAACTGGCATCCTTTACCATTTATGATGTGGAAGGAGCGGCGTTTACAGAATCTGCCAACCGCTTATCAATGTGCATCAAGGATGACGAGGAAAAACTCGAAAGTACTATGGGATTTGCACTTAGTCGGATAAGGGTAGACAAAAGTACAGGCAAAGCGAAGATCAAGTTGAGCAGAACAGGAGCGACGCAGTATGTTTCCTCTGTGGATTACAAGACTGTAGATGGAAGTGCAAAAGCGGGGAAGGATTATGCTAAGGCAGAGTCCACAGCAAGTTTCAGTGGTGGTATCGAAAGTACCGAGATTGAGATTGAACTTCTGAACGATAACAAGAAAACAGAAGAAGACCGTTACTTTACGATTCAACTGAAAAATGCAAAGGGTGGAAATATTAAACAAAACGCGCAGGAGATCCGTGTCAATCTGTTTAATACAGATACGGCAGATAAGGACAATGTTGCGACCGCATCGAAGAGCAAAGAGGCGAAAGATGCATCGGCGCGTGTCAAGGAAAGTGACACGGCGATCACGGAAAACGGCAGCAAAGAAGTAAAGAGTAAAGCCGTTAAAAGTAAGAATAACGTTGTAGACTATGAAAAAGTTACCGATAAGTCCGGTGATATGAATGCACAGGAAGCAGGCGATTATTCTTATAAGATCAGTACCAGTGGATTGAAGAGCAACTGGGGCAGAACCTGTAATCTGACAGACAATTATACGGCACAGATTACAAGTGATGAGGGTGGAAACTCGAAAAGCGGCGGCGACATCTTAGTGGCAAAGCGTCGCGCAAATACCTATTATCAGATTGATGATCTGGTAAATATGTACAGTAAGATGTCAGGATCTTTCTGGGCGAAGACCAGCTATAGTTTGTACTGGGCAAGAGAGTATTATAGTGGACTGCTTGTAGGTATTGGTAACAGCAGTTTTGCGACATCATTGACAGAATATACTTCTGACAGTGGAGACGGTAACATGAGAAACCGCCTCAGTGAAGAGTCAAAAAAAGCTGCGACGACAATATATACAAGATTTGGAAATGGGTCAGAAACTAAAAATTTCCAGGTAAATCTTGATGATGTCGCTGACGGAAATAATGATTATCTTGCATTTAAAACAGCTATTACAAAACGTAAAGGTACAGTGCGGAATCGTGATTCAAAAGTGAACTCGGCAAGCATTAATTTGTACCGCCGCTGGCTGAGTAAACAGACGACATTGAACATCAATCTGGGTGACAGCAAAGACAAAACCCGTATGGATCGTTCTTCCAGCGGAAATGTGACAGCAGTAAAAAAAGGACTGAAACCGGTTATTTCAATAGAAAAAGGTGGTTTTGATTCCGATGGAGATGGAAAATTCTATCTCGGAACAGAATTGAAGGTAAAAGGATCCGATAATCTCGGAGTTTACCGACTTGATAAAGTAGAATTGAAAGAAGGAAGCAGAAGCATTTCTTCGAAAAAAGGATTTAATAATTCTACGACAGTAAAATATTATGACAATGGTAGAAGAATGTCTATCACAGCAGATTATACTTTGAACTGTGAATACAACCGTTATCAGACATTGGAGATCAACTGTAAGACGTCTATGACGGAAAAAGATACCGATCAGGAAAAAGCAGATAAATTTGCTGCGATTGGAAAAAACATCAAGGTGGATGGAAAAGCAATCGATTTGAAATCCAACGCCGGAGAATATAGTTATACATCCTCTGATAAAGTGATCAACTTCAACAAGATCAATTTTGGTCTGAAAGATGGTACCAAGATTCTTTATGGGGATAAGGTGTACGATGGAGATTCGGATATTACAATTATAGATTCGGATATTGTATCAAACAGCATTACATTTTCTGTATATACACCGGATGCTGTCAGTGTAGTAAGAGATCCGGAAATTATCAGCGAGAAAATGGTAGCCATCTACAAAGATAAAGATGGGGATGGTAAATATACAGAAGCAGGAGACGGATATACTCCGATCAAAATCCTGAAAGCAGGCGAACCTTATCAGATTACAGATTTTGGAAAAGATGTTGTGATCAAGGTAGATTATTCGGTTCAGCCGGCCTCTTTGAATATTCCGCCGGGAGCGACAGGAAAAGAGACATTTCAGGTGGTTCCGGGATTTGTAACGACGCAGACCTCGGAAGAACAGAAAAAGAATATGACCGAAGAGCAGAAGTCCTATCGTGATATCGCGGCGAAGGACGGAAGCGTGAGAATGTATGGCGCTGTTTCGAGCGGAACGGTATCTTTCCTGTCCGGATACGATGCCAGCCCGGCGAAGATGAACAGCAAGTCAAAGAAATATGAGTGGACGCCGGACTGGAAAGGAAATCTGCGAAATGCCTATAAAAATCCATCGAAGATCAAGGTGTATGAGACCAAGATGCCAAATGGATTTACAGCAGCTTCTTCGGATGTGCAGATTAATAGATATCTCGGATGCCTGCATGGAAACGAGACGTATTATATTACTTCTCGTGTGACGAGTGGAAATGAAGAGAAGATTACATCGACCAAGCGAGGTGGTTTCTATACGGTTCCGGAGCCGGCAGCACAGGCTTTTGAATCCGAAGAGGCCGGAGCCGCTGAAGCTCCGGAAGATAAGGATGGAAAGACGGCAAATCAGCCGAGTGTAGCAAACACTTCACCGGGTGTGAATCTGCCGGAAATAGAAATCGGACTTGGTTATGGAACATTTATGATGGGGGACGATGAAATTGGATTTTCCGTCGGAACGCCTATCTTTGGTAAGAGTAAAGAGGGAGGCAAGGCTTCCGAAAAAGATGTTATGGGTGCAGAAAGCTTGAAGGAAATGAAAGAAGCCATGTCGGATCCATCCAATAATATCTTTAAACAATTGAAGAAAAATGCCGGTAAATCCGATGGTACTGGAAATAACGGCCAGGCGGCGAAGGCTTCCCCGGCGAAAAAAGCGGAAATTGATATTTCTGTCAATATGTCTTTTGTATGGAAATACAGTAAACTGACTGGTAAATATGAGTTTTCTTCCGCAATGATCGCATTGGCGATTGAGGGAAGTATCCGTTTGCAATATCGCTTCCAGTGTTGTCCGATCTTTTACGTATACGTTCAGATCGGCATGGAACTTGAGGCGCAGACCGGTATTGAACTGGAAAAGGAAGAAGTTAAAAATGCGGATGGAACGACAAGTATTAAAAATAATGTTTCGTTTGCAGGATTAAGTTTAAATCCGAGCCTATATGTAGAGGCCGGCGCCGGAGTCGGAGTTGATCTGGCGAAACTGGAAATTTATGTAAAAGTATCCGTCTCGTTTGCGTTTACGGTAAACAAGAAAACGCAGATAGACGAATTTATTACATCGGCGGCGGTTGGCTTCCGAGTGGTATTCCTGTTCTTCTCTTATGAAATGGACGTTGTTGGATGTAAGGCAGGATATGATGCGTCCCGAAAGGAGGACGGTGATGAGCCGTGGTTCTTCTCCTGGCAGGTTGCCGGGCGGGATATGGGAGGAACCGAAGAAGAGGTTGATAACGATGTGGCAGGAGCTGCAGTAACGGTTTCCAAGCCGAAAAATGTATTCCGGCTGCAAAATATCAATTCTTCAGATGATAATGCCGCACAGGACGATATGTCAGCACAGGCATATGATGTAGAAGGCATTGATGAATTTCAGGTAAGCGGCTATGGCAGCAATGCTTCTGCAGTAGAACTGGGAAGCGGTTTTGACAGTGCTTCGGATTATAAACTGTTGACTGCGGGAGATGAAAACTATGTATTATACACGGTAGGCCGTAAAAACCCGGGTCACAGCCTGAATAATACCCAGCTTGTTATGTCCAAACTTTCTACAACAAGTACCGGAGTTGGTGGAGAAGAGGGAAAAGATTCGATGGGACTTGTCAATCCGATCGATGAAACCTCAGCGACCAAATATATTGTGGTAGACCGTAAAGCAGGAAACGAAGAAAGCACCGGCGACCTGGATTATGATGCCATTGTAGAAAATGGTATGATCAAAGTGACCTGGACGTCTTATAGTGAAGAAGCAGCAAAGACGATTCCGGAAAGCTGGTCATCGGATAAAATGCTGAAAGCGGCCAGCCAGCTGGTAGAAGTAAAAACGGCAGAATTTGATACAAAGTCACCGAGTGAATTTACGAATGCCGTAGTTCTAAGTAAAGGCAATGGATATCGATTCCTTCCTTCCGGATCGACATCGAATGTTCACGTGTATGCCGATACCGAACCTTATACCGAGGCAGAACTTACAGCCCGCGAAAAAGAATACAAAGAAAAATATGACAAAGCGGCACAAGGAAACGATTCCAATAACGAATCCGGAACTGGAGATCCTTATGCAAAAGCAAACTATCAATATGCATTGACGACGGATTACCTGTATGGAAAATACTCCAAACTTCATTACAGTGTGAAACAGGGCGATGGAACGTATAAGACATACGATCTGGAGCCAACAGATGAATGGAAAAAACAGGGAACGCGCCTGGAAAATGTACAGATTACGGAAGGAACAGACAATGATTACTTCATTTCTTACACCACGGAGCAGAAGGATAAATACGGTGCCTCAGATGAATATGCAAAGATCAAAAAATTGTATGTTCAGAAAGCGACGATCCAAAAGCAGAATGTGATGACAGAAAGCGGAAGTATAGAGCAGAATTCCATGAAATTTGAGACGCCGGTTCTTTTGAAAACGCTTGTTGATTACGATGACAGCGATGACAACGACGGTGTATATGTCGGCGGAAGCTGCGAGGAGAAAGTAGAATCTCCAAGCTTTACCAACTTGAAATTCCTTCATGGAAAATTGTCAGATGCTGGGAAGGCAGAAACGTTCTTGATGTACAATATGAATGGAATTACCTATGTGATCAAAGAAAAGAGCCTTAAAAATGCATTGAACAGTACTAATGCAGCGATCACGGTGGATCCATTGTTTACGGTAGATAAGGAACATGGAAACGCACAGGCAGAGGCGACCATCGGTGTAGATGGAGATGGAAATATCTCTGCGGTTTACACACAGACCGTAACCAATACGGTAAATAATGCCCTTTATGTGACGAAGTACGATCCGACGGTCAAAAAATTCGGAGAGGCATTTATGCTTGCGATGAATCATATGCAGGTATATGAGGATTCCATATCAAATCAGTGGACTTCCGAAGATACGAGAGCAGCCTTCTTTGACAGTAAGAAAGGCGGCGGAGAAGACCAGTTTATCTTCAATGCTCCACAGATCGCACTTGGTAAACCGACGACGGAAAACGAGAGCGGAACATTGACAATTCTTACCAAAGGTACGATGACAAAATTAAAGAAATCCACGATGGATTTTGATGGGGAAAAGTATACGGAATATGTTCCTGATGTCAATAACACAGCAACTTCCGGTATTTATGCGATCACGTATGGAATCGGAGATCAGAAGATTGGAGAAGCATCGATCACATTTGATCAGAACAATTTTGTATCCGGCGCGGAACTGAGCGGAAGCGTTTCCTTCCGTAATACCGGAGATGTGGCGATTCGAGGAAGCAAGGCAAATCCAATCTATATCACATTGAAGGCAGCAGGCAAAAATGGCAGTGCGGCAGCAGAACTTGCACAGTGGAAAGTAGAGAGCAATATTCTTGCCGGACAGCAGGTGATGACGGAAGGCATCGTGTGTAAAGCACTTCCATCGGATATTGCCGGAGGAACGATTTACTTTGATGTACAGGAGGATCCGTCGTATTCGAGTGCAAAAGCATTGAGTACAGCCGATGCCGATGACGGATGTGGAAAGATTGTTGTCGGTGAAAAAGCAGAACTTTCCATCGACAGTTTGGAAATTACTGCCAGCGACACATTGGAAAAACGAAGTGTAAATAATATTTCCTGCGTTCTTGCCGATGTGGATATGACAGTAAGCAACCTTGGTGTAAAAGACGCTTCCAATGTAAAATTCCAGGTAAAACGCAGTGCCGGAAAAACAGATGGAAGTGAAGATAAATATATTCCATTGGAGATTGGTGGAAATCTGATCCTGGCAGAGGATGGAAAAGAAACCGCTCTTATTGGAAATGGAAATGACAGTGGTGTATTTGATTATCTTGCGTACAGCGATACGTCGGGAATCATCAGTACGGATCAGAAGATTGCAGCAGGTAAGACACAGAAGATCAAAGGAAAGATAGTGATTCCATTGAGTGCATTTGATCCAGAAGACTCGGTAGGTGCCGCAAATCTTCAGTTTACTTTAAAGAGTGATGCCGGCGAGTATGAGTCAAGCAACAATACGGCGTATGGTAAAGTGGTACCGGCGACAAGATTTGATTGTCTGGATAAGGTTTCTCTGACAGTAGGAAATCCGATCAACTTTACATTGAAGATGCAGGCGGCGATGGATTCTTCCAAACGAAGCAATATTACGCTTACGGAAATGAAGATCAATAAAGACGGCAAGGCAGAAGTGGCAACAGATAATAAACTTTTGCAGAGTGCAGCTTATAATGTGAAGACAGGATACATTACCGTAACCGCGCAGAAAGCGGGCTCCGGTGTTTTGCGAATTGCAGATACGACCACAGGTTCTTTTAAGGATATTACATTTGTGGCAACCGTTTCGGGATGCAATATTCGTACAGATAATCCGGTATTTGAATTTACCAATGCCTTGCACGGAAAGGAATGGGAAGATACGGATGTCGGAGCTGTTACGCAAGGAACCGTACTTCCATACAATAGCGATATTTGTACCGGCGGAGAAGGCAATAGCTTTACATTTACGACATATGCGAGAAGTATTGATTTCTATTACACAGGCGATATCGAAGTATCCAGTAACAATAGTTTTGGTTTTGTAACGAAACAATACAGAGACCGCGACGGAGAAGAAGTAGCAGGAGAATACTACAAACGACACACCGTAGATTTCAACAATACTTCGCTGAAAAAACATACCGTTACGGTAAAAGTAATTAATGGCAGTGCTTCCTTTGACCGAATGGTGGAATATTATTCCGAGCGAAGCGAGGGGGATACCGGACGTGATGTACCGGAAGATAAGGTGAAACCGGTGATTGTGGTTGGAAAGACACTTCCGACAGGTACAACGAAACTTCAGCCGGGAACAGTTCTGGAAATTCCGGTTTACGCTTACGACGACGTGATGCTCAATTCTGTCAGCATCGGTGGAAACGGAGCGGATAAACTGGTAAATAATCAGTTTGCAGAAGGAACGTTAAAGGTTAAGAAAAATGGTACCTACCACGTAATCGTGGAAGACAGTTCCGGAAATATCACACAGAAACACATTACCATTGATTGTTTCGAAGAAGATGCAGAAAAGATTGACGAAACCACGGATGACTGGCCGGATGTAACATTGAAGCTGGTTGACGAGAATGGAAGCGAAATCACAGATTATACAACGGCAAATGCCTATATTGCTTACGATATTAAGGCAGACCGTAAGATTAAATCCGTAGAGATTCAGAAAGTGGATATGATTACCCAGAAAACGACGGATTTGGGAAGCGGCATTAAAGTAACAGGAACGCCGACAACGCTTTCTGACAGATATGATGTCAATCTTTTGGAAAATGGTTATTATCAGGTAAAAGTAACCGATTCCGCTGACAATGCGACGACCGCCATTCTCAGCGTAGAATATTTGACAAAGGGACCGCAGGTATATCTCTATACAGCAGACAGTGTAGAAAATCAGCTATTCTACTGCGTAGGAGATGAAGACAACGAGATTCCATTGAAAGAAGTTGCTGTATATGAAGGAAAAGTAACGGCAGTCAATAAGAACGGTTTGATCGAGGTAGAAGGAAAAGAACCATTGATGCGTAAGTCTTACACGACACAGACGATGGATTCCGGAACGGTAATTCTGGATGAATCCACTTCTACCAAAGAGTTTACGATTGCCGCACAAGATGTATCCGGTAAATTGACCACGTATATTTATACGGATGAAACCTGCCTGAACAGCCTTGCTGTAGGTAGTGCGGAAGATATCGCATTCGGCGTAAAACTCAATGGAGAATTTAAACCATATCAGAGAAATTATACCGTGGATGTTCCGTATGGTTATCCGGAACATCAGCTTCCGGAAGTAAATGCTACCTGCGGAAGTGGAGCGACGATCAATAAGAACTGGGATGGCGATGTGTTGACGATTAAGGTTACCAAAGGCGATATGGAAAATACGTATACGATTACCTTGAAACGTAAAAAATGTACGTGCGACATTTCTATCCGAACCTTTGATGATTATGTTGACGTGCCAAAGACAGGCGAAAAACCTTCCCGTCAGTTTGACGTACAGACGGATGTGACACTTTGTGAAGTACACAAAGACCACGTTCAGGAAAATGTGAAGCTTTCTTATGAGCTTACGGACGATGCAGAGGGAACAATTCCGGTGGAAACAGGCTCTGTAGAAACTGCATCGGTGGAAAGTCCGATTTTGGAAAATGAGACAGCATCAATCCAGGGAAATACAATCGTATTTAACCGTATTGCCGAAGGAACGACGCCGAAAGAGGTCCATGTCAAAGTAAAAGCGAAGACGGATTCCTGCGAACGGTCGAAGATCATTACGTATACAGTGCGCAATAAATACGATGTCGGTCTGTTAGTAACGGAAGGTGGTTCGGTACATTGTGGTGAAGATACACTGACTGCCCAGAGTGAGACGGCTTCGGCAGAGCAGCCATATCATTACGATGTGAATACCGGATTTGAATTGGAATTGACGGCAGCCGAACAAGAAGGTTATGAATTTGCCGGCTGGTACGATTCCGGCGATAAACTTCTCTCGAAAGAGAAAGCATTTGTTTATACCGTAGGAAAAGACGAGACGCTTCGTGCCTTGTTTAAAGATATTGTCAATCCGGAAGGTTCGATCACATTGACCGATCTGAATGGCGCACAGAATGTAACAACATCGGATGAAGGCGATATCCTGGTTTCTTCCAAAGGTTTCCAAATGGAGATTACGGGAGAAGACGAACATTCGGGTGTAAAATCGATTTCTTACCAGATTATAAAACGAGGCGAGAAACTGGATGAAAATGGAAAGTGGATTTCCTACGATGGCAAACCGGTTTCACTCGAAGAGGAAATGGATTTTGTAGTATATGCGAAGATTGTGGATCAGGATGATAACGAAGTGATTGTATCTTCAGAGCGTGCTATGATTGAAAAATCTGCAGCGACCATTCATCTTGCACCAAACTTTACCGAAGGCGCATTTACCAATAAGAAGGATGCAGCGATCGTAGCCACGGTACAACAGGGCACAGCAGCATTGAAAGAAATCCGCTACGTTGTCAATGACAAAGAAAAAACCACAGAGGAAACGGTATTTGGTATCTCGGATCTGCCGGATGGGGAATACGATGTGATTGTTTCTGCAAAAGATATTTTGGGCAAAGAAGTTTCTGCTAAGGTATCTGTGAAGAAAGATGTAGCAGAGCCGGTCCTTTCAATTACAGGTGCTCCGACAAGTTCCGTCGAAAAAGCGACACTTAGTATCGAAGCCGATGGCGGCGTTTCCGGAATAAAGGAAATCCGTGTAAATGGAAAACCGTATACCGGAAAAACGTACGAAGTGACTGAAAATGGAACGTATGTATTCGAAGTCGAGAACAATGCCGGAAGTGTTACGACAAAGTCCATTACGATCCAATGTATCGTGAAACCGACGCCGGCACCGACACCGGCACCGGTTCCTGGTTCATCAGACAATGCAGCACCGGCTCCGGGGGCAACACAAGCACCGGCTGTGAATAAAGACCAGCTGCCAAGAACGACATTTGTCCGTCGTAAGAAAATTGGAAAGAAAGGCATCCGCATTACCTGGAAAGGTGTACGTGGAGCACAATCCTACAATGTTTACCGTGCGAAGAAGGCAAATGGCAAATATAAACTGGTAGCAAATGTCAAAGAGAGTTGTTACACAAGCATGAAGAAAAATGCACGCAAGTACTACTACAAAGTTGTTGCGGTAGCCAAGAAGAAGGCAAACAACAGCAAAATGAGTGCATATGCGATTTCTGCAAATGTGGATGAAGCAGCAGCATCGGCGGCTCAGACGGCAGCAGGAAGCACCGCAGCCACAGGCAAGATTAAAACCCTCAAAGGCAAAGTTACCAAGGTAAAGGCAAAAGCCAAGAAAGGCAAGATTGATGTTTCCTGGAAGAAATACAAGAAAGCCAGCGGCTATATCGTATACCGTGCTGAAAGTAAATACGGAGTTTACGATGAATTTGCGGTAGTCAAAAAGAATTCTTTCAAGGATAACTATTCTGTAAAAGGAAGGAAATTCTACTACAAAGTACGTGCCTTTAAGAATAAGGGTGATGGCAAGATTTTAAGTGGTATTTCCAAGAAAGCAAGTGTAAAAGCCAAATAGAAAACAATTTGTGTATAATAACAGAACGCAGATGGGGCTGCCGCACGAAGTGATTCGTGCGGCAGCCCCGTTTGTATTTGGTGGAGTGTCAGGGTGGCGGAGGCAGCGAAAATCGGGAAACCCAGCGAAATCCGTTGCCCTTCCCTATCATTAGCCCACGCGTGGAAGTTTCTTATAGCTCCCGCTCCATATCTTTTTCCCGCTTACCTTCTGAGCGCGGATGCTTACCTGCATTTTCTTGCTGCGGGTTAAGGTGATTTTCGTTTTCTTTGTGTAAAACCACCGTGTTTCGCCGTTCTTTTTGTTTTTAACACGGATCTGGTATCTTGTGGCTGCCTTACACTTTTTCCATTTTATAGTAAGTTTATGTTTCCCTTTTTTCTTTTGCGTTACTTTTTTTATCTTGAGAGATTTGGTATCAAATTTTTTGGCGGGAGCCGTGGTGCTGCCCGGTACTGCGGTGGTGCCGGGGGAAGGGATTCCTGTAACCGCCGGACTTTCCGAAGGGGATTCAAAGCTTTCCGGAATCGCCGAGCTCGCCGGCGCCGGTGCTGTCGTTGGTATCGCCGGAACCGAATTTTCCGGAGGGTTCGTCGTGAGTGATGTAGAAACGGAAACTGTTGGCGAAGGTATTGCCGAATCCGCCGGCAAAGGTGTTTTTGTCGGAACCGGATTTCCCGAAGGCTCTATCGTGGCCGATGGAGATGCCGATAGTTGCACCTCTTTTTTCAAATCCTTGATGATATGCTGCAGCGAATTTTTCAGATTCAGGCGTGGTGTAATATAAATGAGGCCGGAATCTGCGATGTAAGTATAAACAGAATCACTCATAAGTAGATATTTCTTGGTATCTGCAAGCAGATCTTCCCGGTTTTCGTAAGTTTTATTTGCTTCGAGAACCCCCATAATTACCGCTGCGCTGCCGGCGGTCATGGGGGAAGCCATCGAAGTTCCGCTTTTTTCCGCGTACGAATTGTAGCGGGTGGTAGAGAGAATGGCCTCGCCCGGACAAAGGATGTCGTAAGGAGCCGGGGAAGTATCCACAAAATTCGAAGAAGACCAGCAGCCATCTGCTGTATTGCCCGCCATTACGCCAATCACGTAGGGATAGGCGGCAGGGTACATGGTGGAGTCCGAAGAGGCTCTTCCGTCATTGCCGGCTGCTGCGACAAGAAGACAGGAAGAGGAAGCTTTTTCCAATTCTTCGGCGAACGTGCTGTTTTTATTATAACTGCCAAACGACATATTGATCACGTCTGCACCATTGGCGACCGCGTACTGAACCGCTTTTGTGGCATTGGCAAACGAAAAACTGTTTTTATAATTCCCTGCTTTTAAGATCATGATCTTTGTGCGGTAACCGACACCGGCGTAGCCGACTGCATTGTCCGGATTCATACCAATAATCCCGCTGACGTGCGTGCCATGGCTGGTGTTGGAATCATCTTCCGGGGCTTCATAACGAAGCGGGGCGGAGGGATTATCCGGGGCCGGAGTGGGAACATTGTTGATAAAATCCACGCCGTAAATATCGTCGATGTAGCCATTGCCGTCGTCATCCACATTGTCCGTGCCATTTTGTTCCGCTTCATTGATCCATAGGGAATCGACGAGATCTTCGTGAGACAATTCCGCACCGGTGTCAATGACCGCGATCACGGTCTCTTTGACCGGGTAACCGTCCAGGACAGCAGCGGTATCATCAGCGCCGATCGCCGCAAGGTAATACGGGGAAGCGGAGGCAGACGAAGATTCTGTCGAAAGTGCCGATGCCTGTGAGGACATCGCGTCCGGCTCGGACGGCGTCCATACAAACATGTTAAAATATGGAAAAAGCAATAAAACAACAAATACAATACAAATCCGTTTCATATAAAACCCCCTTTGTGCTATTTGCTGCTTCCAGTTTACCATATTTAGAAATGTCTTACAAGGCTTGCAAAAACACATTTTTTTCATAATGTTAGTGTTGTAAGATGGTCTATTCTGTGATAACATCATACATAAGGAGGTGGTTTGGTTATGCTTCAAAACAAACGAAAAACCATAGGGGTATTTGTAGAAAAAGTCAAAGATGAATTTCAGATGCGTTTGTGCCAAGGAATCATCGAAGAAGCAGAGCTACAGGGATATAATGTGGCGATTTTTACAAATTATGGAAAGTATGGACAAAATAATCAACATTTTATCGGTGATCAAATGATATGGGACCTGCCATGTTATGAGGAATTTGCCGGAGTGATACTGGCATTGGATACAATGAGTGAAAAAAGCAGCCGGCAGAAGATCCTCGACAATGTGAAGAAATATTGTCATTGTCCGGTGGTCAGCATTCGCGAAAAAGTGGAGGGAGCAGTCAACTTTCTTGTGGAAAATACGACGGGAATGGCAGGACTTATCCGGCATTTTATTGAATTACATGGAAAAAAGCGGCTTTGTTTTATGAGTGGACCGAAAACGTATTGGGATGCGAGAGAGCGGATGCAGTGCTTTTTAGATACGATGAAAGAATACGAACTTCCGGTAACAGAACATCAGATGTTTTACGGAGACTATTGGTACAATATGGGAGCTCAGGCGTGTGACTGGTTTCTGGCGGAAGACGAGATGCCGGAGGTGATTATGTGTGCGAATGACCATATGGCATTGGCGGTGGCAAGCGAGTTGATCAAGCGGGGAATCCGTGTGCCGGAAGATATCTGTGTCAGTGGGTACGATGGACTGCTGGAGACACTTTCCTTTACGCCGGCGATCACGACAATGCGTGTGCCTTTCCAAAAAATGGGAAAGCAGGCGGTGGAGTTGATCGCAGAAAATCAGGAAACCGAGGATTGGAAAAAAATCGATAAAGTTTGTTTTGAGGCGGAGATTTTGGCGCGAGAATCCTGCGGATGCATGGCAAAAGCGGGCGAAAAGATCATTTTGGAAAAGCAGCACGAATACGATCAACTGCAGGCGGAGCAAAACCGGGCAATGCAGTTTGACTATATGTCCATTTACTTGAGTCAGGCAGAATCCATTGAAGATATCGCAGATTATATTGCAGAATTTCATAAAAACATGTACGGCATCCGCGACTATGCACTCTGCCTCTGTGAAATGCTTCACGATGCGCAGGGGTATAAAACGTATACCGATCAGATGGAATTGTGCGTTTATATCAAAGACAATGAGCAGAAGACCGGAATCCGCATTCCATTTGAACGGCGGGAACTTCTGCCGGAAGAACTGATCAGCGATAAACCGCAGGTGTGGTATTTTGCGCCGATTCATTTTCAGGACAGCTGTTACGGTTATGAAGCCTTTCAATTTTGGACTTGGGAAAATACGGCAAAATTATTCTTCCGCTGGAATATCAATATTGGCAACAAAATTCATGATCTGCTCATTGAAGATAAGATGAAAACGTTGATCGATGAACTTGCCTATATGTACGACCGCGACGAATTGACCGACTGGTACAACCGCCGCGGACTGGAAAAGCAGGGTGTGCGGCTGTTGGAGCAGGCAAAGCAGGAGAAGAGCCCCTTGTTTTTGTGCGTTATCGATCTCGATGGAATGAAGCAGATCAATGATAATTTCGGGCATATCGAGGGAGACTTTGCATTGAAGAAAGTATGCGAGACGATTTCGGGGGCGTGTCGGGGAGAATATTTGTGTGCGCGTACAGGTGGTGATGAGTTTGTCGTATTGGCAAAAAATGTAACCGAGATGGAAGGCCGCGCATGGATGCTGAAAATGGAGAAAGAGTTGGAAAGATTTAACAAAACCAGCGAAAAACCGTATGCGATCCATGCCAGTTACGGAATTACGAGCCGTGTGCCCGAGGAAACGGAAAGCATGCAGCAGTATATCAAAGAAAGTGACGAAAAAATGTACCGTTATAAAGTGATGAACAAAAAACGGCGCGGTGAGGAACTCCGTTGAGATAAGGTGGTATGTCAGAGAAAATGAAAAAGAAAAACAGGCAAAATTCTGTTCTTATGGGGATGCTGATCTGTATCGTCATTGCATTTGCTGTGACACTCGGTGGCTTTGCCATTTTGCGCAGACAGATGGCAAAGACAGATCTTGAGGAAACGAAAGAGCAGTCCTATGAGGCACATTATGCCTTTATTGTAGATAATCCGGAAGACGAATATTGGCAGCAGGTTTACGAGGCGGCAAAAGAAGAAGGCAAAAAGCAAAATATTTATGTCGAGCAGATTTTTGAAAATGTGTCGCAGACATATGAGACGAAAGAATATATGGATATTGCGATTGCAGAAAAAGTCGATGGCATTTTATTGCAATCCTCTTCCAAATCGGTCGGCCCGGAGATGAATGCGGCGATGGAAGCCGGAATCCCGGTTGTGACGATGCTGCATGACAACTACAGCGGCAGGCGGTGCGCGTTTGTCGGAGTCAATGACAGCAGTCTCGGAGACAGTTATGCAGAGTTGATACAGGAAAATATTTCCAAAAAGAAAAAAGATGTCCTTCTGCTGATGGAAAAAAATGGAGACCTTGGAGACAATAATCTGGTTTTGCAGACCATCCGGCAGAAAGTGCAGGGAGCAAAAATTCGAGTACAGCTTCTTGAGGGAGAAGATGAATTCGCGACAGAAAAAGCAGTCAGAAACTGTATTTTGGATGAGAAACAGTGCCCGGATGTACTTGTCAGTTTGTCTTTGGAAGGAATGGCATACGCGTATCAGGCGGTTGTTGATTACAGTAAAGTAGGCACGGTCAAGATTATTGGAGCTTATGAAAATGATGAGATTCGGCGGGGGCTGGGAAAAAAAGTAATTGCAGCGAGCGTGGCGATTGATTCAGAGGCGATTGGAAAGACGGCAATCCAGGCATTGCAGGAATATAAGAAAAACGGTATTGTAAACGAATATCAGATGATACAACAAAACGTGATAAGAGGTGGAAAATGAAGCGAGCGTCGATTAGCACAAAAATGATCGTATTATTGATATTTACATCGGTTATGACACTGTTGATCAATGTTATGATGTTTCTTAATATCAATCAGGTACTTGTTCAGATTGAGCAGGTATATGCGACCAATGTGCAATTAAATAAAATGACAGAAGAACTGGATAAAGTGCATTCCGAGATGTTGGAATATCTAAAAACGAGAGATTCCGGTGTCTTGCAGGAGTATTACATCAGCCAGCAGAATCTGTCTGAGCAGCTGGCAATGGTGCAGGAAGAGACGATGGACCGACAGACGAGTGTGTTAAAAAATAATATTTATTATCTTGGAAAAAATTACCTAAAGATTTCCGAGGAGGCAGTAAAGGCAAAGCGTGGACGAGATGTGAACACTTATGGGGAGCGCTATGAAGATGCCGGAAAAATGAAAGAATATCTCAATGGCTATATCAGCAGCCTGAACAATATACAGTTTCAGGGAAATTCTCATAATTACCTGCTTTTGCAAAACTTTCTATATTATATGGAAGTAGTAGGAACGATTATGTTCTTCGTCGTTGTACTGTGCGATACGATCATGGTCGTCATGTTGACGCGGCGTCTCACGAGACCGTTGAAAATTTTGTCCGGGCGCGCGAAGGAAGTTACAGCGGGGGATCTTTCCGTGGACATCCCGGTATTTCGCACCGGAGATGAAGTTGAGAGTCTGTCAAAAGCCTTTGATAAGATGATGGGAAGCATACGCGAATATGTCGAAGCACAGCGTGTCAGCATGGAAAAAGAAAATGAGATGCGTGAAAATGAATTAAAAACACAGACGTTGTTAAAGGATGCCCAGTTAAAATACCTGCAATCGCAGATCAACCCCCACTTCCTATTTAATACATTGAATGCGGGAATGCAGCTTGCGATGATCGAAGATGCGGATAAGACGGCACTTTTTATCGAAAATATGGCAGAATTTTTTCGTTACAATCTGTCACGCATCAATGAAGATGCGACACTTGCGGATGAAATTCAGCTTGTCGACCATTATATTTACATTCTCAATGTGCGTTTTGCCGGAGATATTCATTATAAGAAGGAAATCGAGCCGGGACTGGAAAATGTTCTTGTGCCATCCATGATCCTGCAGCCACTTGTCGAAAATGCCGTGCAGTACGGTATCCGAGGCGTCGAGTGGGAAGGCTGGGTTACATTGCGCATCTGGCAGGAAACAGGGACCGTTTATATCGAAGTCGCTGACAATGGGCGCGGCATGAGCCGGGAACTCATCGAACGTGTGCTACAGGGAGAAAATGTAAAAAACAGGAAAAACAGCAAATCCAATGGAATCGGTATTTACAATGTATTGGAGCGGCTGCAGATGTATTATACGACGGAAGATGTATTGGAGATCAAAAGTGACGGTGAAGGAAAGGGAACGCAGTTTATGCTTAAAATTCCGAAGGAGGTGAGACCATGATAAAATTACTGCTGGCAGATGACGAGGGAATTGTACTCGAATCCCTGCAGCGGATCGTGGCGAAAAACTTTGGAGATACGTGCGAAGTGCGGACGGCAAAGACCGGACGAGCTGTCATTGAAGTTGCGGAAGAATTTCGACCGGATATCGCAATGTTAGACATTCAGATGCCGGGAATCAACGGAATTGAGGCGATTGAAGAGATCAAAACATTCTGCCCGAGAACCTGTTTTATCATTATGTCCGCCTATGATACGTTTGACTATGCGAAAAAAGCGATGTCACTTGGCGTTATGGATTTTATTACGAAGCCTGCCAACACTTCGCGTATCGTCTCGGCACTTGAAAAAGCGATGGATGAAGTGCGCAAACAGCAGAGACGATGGGAAAAAAGTCTGGAATACAAGGAAAAATTGGAAGCCGTCGTGCCGATCATTGAGAGCGGAATGATTTATTCGATCTTATTTCAGGATAACTATTCAGGAGATACAGAACGTTTCCGTGAATTGCTCGATATTCCGGGAGATTATGGCATGATTCTTGTCATTGAAGTCGGCGATGCGATCGAAAACCGAAAAATGACAAATGTCGTCGGAATGTCGGTTAAAGCGCAGAAATTTTACGATGAATTCCGCCAGATCGTGAAGGAATTTTTCCCGGCGACGGTGGGCCCGGTCATGACCAATAAAATCGTCGTTTATGTGCCGGCGGCAGCTCCGGAAAAAGAATACAATGAACGAGTAAAAATTATCGAAAAAACCGACAATATGATACAGAAACTGATCTCGCGTATTGAATTACAGTTTCGTGCCGGAGTCGGAAGCATCCGCCCGGTGGATGATATTTATCCGTCGTATCAGGAAGCCTGTCTGGCGTTGAAAAAGGCCGAGGGAACGGTAATGCATATCAATGACCTTGTGGCGGCGCAGGATGTCGAGGAAAATTATCCGCTGGAGACAGAAAATGCGATGTATGTGGCACTCAAACGTGGTGATGTGTCAAAAACGCTGGAAGAGGCTGCGCAGTTTTTTGACTGGATGCAGAAAAATTATGCTTCCTGCCTTGACGATGTCCGCCTGAAAGTGCTGGAACTTGTCATGTACGCCGAGCGAATCGCTTTTCACGAGGGCGGAATGTCGTATCATTTCCGCGACCGAACGAATTATCTGGCGACGGTAACCGGTTTCACCACGATGGATCAGCTGCGGAGCTGGTTTCTCGACTATATGAAAGCGGCGGCAGAGATCATTCATGCGAAGGCAAGTGAGAAATATAGTGACATTGTGGCAAATGCGAGAGATTATATTGGGAATAATTTCCAAAAAGACATCTCGCTGGATGAAGTGAGTCGTGTCGCCAATGTCAGTCCGTATTATTTTAGTAAAGTTTTTAAGGAGGAAACAGGTGAGACATTTGTTGAGTATTTGACGGGACTTCGGATGGAACACGCAAAAAATCTGCTGCGGGAAAAGGAAAAAAGCATCAAGCAGATCTGTGTGGAATCCGGTTACAGCGACCCGAATTATTTCAGCCGGATTTTCAAAAAGACAGTTGGTGTGACCCCGTCGGAGTACCGAGAAGGTTAGAAAGAAGGAACGTATGAAGCAAGTAAATATAAGAAAGATCTGTCTTTTGCTCTGTGTGGCAGCAGTCGTTTTGCTGACCGGATGTGGCGCAGGCGAGCCGGAAAAGAAAAGCGACTCGGACGGAATCCGGATCGGATTTTCTTTTGATTCCCTTGTCATCGAGCGGTGGCAGAGGGACCGCGACGTCTTTGTATCACGGGCGCAGGAACTCGGAGCTACCGTCAATGTGCAGAATGCCGGCGGAGATGTGGCGGCGCAAAAAAAGCAGATTTCGTATTTTATTGAGCAAAAAATGGATGTGATCGTCGTTGTAGCAGCGGATACAGCGGCACTCAGCGATGTGGTCGCGCAGGCAAAAGAGCAGGGAATCCGCGTCGTTGCCTATGACAGAATGTTGGAAAATGCCAATGTGGACCTGTACCTCTCGTTTGACAGTGAAAAGGTTGGCGAGATTTACGGCGATGCGATCACCCGGAAATTTCCAAAAGGCGCACAGATACTGGAAGTCCTTGGTTCGCCGGAAGATTACAATGTGAAATTGATGGAAAAAGGGCTGGCTTCCAAATTAGGCAGTAGCTATAAAGTTGTAGAAAAAAATTATGCAAAAGGCTGGATCGCAGAGCAGGCATATGATACCGTTTCAGAATATTTTTCCAAAGGGAATTCTTGTGATGTCGTGGTATGTGGCAATGATGATCTTGCAACACAGGCGATTCGTGCACTTTCGGAAAACCAGAAAGCCGGAAAAGTGTATGTCCTTGGGCAGGATGGTGATCTTGCCGCCTGTCAGCGTATCGTCGAGGGGACTCAGGGGGGAACGGCATTTAAAAATATTGACGAGCTTGCGGAGAATGCGGCAGATCTTTGTGTGAAACTTGCCAAAGGTGAAGATACCGGTGTGAAGGCGACGATGTCCGATGGCATTTACGACGTGCCAAGTTACCAGCTTTCCCCGATTTTTGTTGATCAGAAAAACATGGATCAAGTGATTATTGAGGGAGGGTTCCACACAAAAGAAGAAGTATATCTCAATAAAAAAGCGAATTAAGAGCAGTAGCACAATTTTGAAATTAAGATTGTGCTACTCTTTTTTTGTGCTGTCAGGAAAATCGCAAAATTGTCCATTTCATCGTAAAGCATTCCTGTTTTGATTATGTTATATTAAACCTAAAGAAAATCATGAGTGGTTACACATAAGCAAAATATTTTGAGAAGGAGAATGGCTATGAAGATGATAAAAAAATGGATCGCTTGCCTGATGGCAGTCGGAATGATGCTTTCGCTGACCGCCTGCGGAGTAAGCGGAGATCAAGTGGCAGTCAATAAGCCACAGCAAAAAGACCCGGATGCGAAAAAGCGGATCGCGGTTTCCATGCCGACAAAGGATCTGCAGCGCTGGGCACAGGACGGAAGTAATATGAAAGCGCAGCTTGAAAAACAAGGATATGACGTAGATATCCAGTATGCGAACAACGATATCGCAACGCAGGTCAGCCAGATTGAAAATATGATCGCTGTCAATCCGGATGTTTTGGTAGTTGCTTCTATCGATGGTTCGGCACTTGGAACTGCTTTGCAGGGAGCGAAAGGACTGGGCATCCCGGTTATCTCCTATGACCGTCTGATCATGCAGAGCGACGCCGTATCGTATTATGCAACATTTGACAATGAACTTGTCGGAGAACTTCAGGGGCAGTACATTGAAGATAAACTGGATCTGAAAAATGCAAAAGGACCATTTAATATCGAGCTTTTCACCGGTTCTTCCGACGATAACAACTGTAACTACTTCTTTGGCGGTGCGATGAAGATTCTCCAGCCGTACATTGATTCCGGAAAACTGGTAGTTCGTTCCGGTTCAACGACGTTGGCAGAATGTGCGACAGCAAACTGGTCCACTGAGGAAGCTCAGAAGAGAATGGAAAATATTCTGGCAGCGTACTATCAAGATGGTACAAAATTGGATGCGGTATTGTCTTCCAATGACTCGGTAGCAAATGGTATCACCAATGCACTGGTCGCTTCTTACAAAGGCGACTTCCCGATTCTGACCGGTCAGGACTGCGATATCACATCCGTAAAAAATATCATTGCCGGCAAACAGTCGATGTCGATCTTTAAAGATACGAGACAGCTGGCATCCAAAGTAGTAGAAATGGTAACAGCGATCATTGAAGGAAAAGAAGTTCCGGTCAATGACACAGAAAGTTATGACAATGGAAAAGGAATCGTGCCAACGTATCTTTGCCAGCCTGTCTTCGCAGACCAGGATAACTACAAAGAAGTGTTGATTGATTCCGGATATTATAAAGAATCTGATGTGAAGTAAGGAGGGGTGACCGATGGCAGAATATATCTTGGAAATGAATGGAATTACCAAAACATTTCCCGGCGTAAAAGCACTGGATAATGTCAATTTGAAGGTGAAAAAAGGTGAGATTCACGCACTGGTCGGTGAAAACGGAGCCGGTAAATCGACATTGATGAATGTCCTCAGTGGAATCTACCCTTATGGAAGTTACGAAGGTGACATCGTTTACGATGGAGAAATTTGTAAATTTAAGGAAATTAAAGACAGTGAGAAAAAAGGTATTGTAATTATCCACCAGGAACTCGCACTGGTACCGTATATGACGATCGCAGAAAATATGTTTCTTGGCAATGAGCAGGGAAAGAAAATGGCGATTGACTGGACGAAAACCTACGGACGTGCCGAGGAGCTTATGAAAAAGGTAGGGTTGAAAGAAGATCCACACACTTTGATCAAAGATATCGGAGTCGGCAAACAGCAGTTGGTAGAAATTGCCAAAGCACTGGCGAAAGATGTAAAACTTTTGATCCTTGACGAGCCGACGGCATCGCTCAACGAATCCGATTCGCAGGCACTTTTGGAACTCATGCTTGAGTTTAAAAAACAGGGAATGACATCGATCATCATTTCCCACAAATTAAATGAAATTTCTTACGTGGCAGATAAGATTACGGTTATCCGTGACGGCTCCACGATTGAGACGATGGATAAAGAAGTGGACGATTTCAGTGAAAACCGTATTATCCGCGGCATGGTTGGACGAGAATTGAGCAATCGTTTCCCAGCCAGAGAAAATGTCAAGATCGGCGAGATTTGTATGGAAGTCGATCATTGGACCGTTCATCATCCGATGACACCGGCAAAGAAAGTGGTTGACGACGTATCCTTTTATGTACGCCGCGGCGAAGTGGTCGGCATCTCTGGTTTGATGGGAGCAGGACGTACGGAACTTGCGATGAGTCTGTTTGGACACAGTTACGGAACCGGCATCAGCGGAACGATTAAAATGAACGGAAAGGAAGTTCATCTGAAAAATGTGCGTCAGGCGATCGACCACAAACTTGCGTATGTGACCGAAGACCGAAAAGGCAATGGATTGATCTTAAGCAATCCGATTTACACCAATACGTCTCTTGCGAAAATGGACAAAGTCAGCCGCTATGGTGTGATTGACAAATTAAAAGAAGTTCAGATCGCAGAAGATTACCGGCAGAAACTTCATACGAAAGCACCGTCGGTTTACCAAAATGTGGGAAATTTAAGTGGTGGTAACCAGCAGAAAGTGCTTTTGGCAAAATGGATGCTGACGGATCCGGACGTATTGATCCTGGATGAACCGACACGAGGAATCGACGTTGGAGCCAAATACGAGATTTATTGTATCATCAATGACCTGGTGGCAGCAGGAAAATCCGTCATCATCATTTCTTCGGAATTACCGGAAGTGCTTGGCATGAGCGACCGCATCTATGTCATGAACGAAGGTAAAATGGTGGGCGAAGTAGACGGAAAAGAAGCAACCCAGGAAATTATCATGTCATATATCATGAAATCAGGAAAAGGAGCGTGAATGAAATGAATCAGGTGAAAGAAGCTTTGAAAAAAAATACAATGGTGATTGCGCTGATCATCGTTGCGATATTCTTTACATTTATGACAGATGGAGCACTCCTCTTGTCATCCAACATAACGAACTTAATCGCACAAAATGGTTATGTCGTTATTCTTGCAGTAGGTATGTTACTTTGTATCCTTACCGGTGGTAACATCGACTTGTCCGTCGGCTCGATCGTGTGTCTGGTCGGCGCCGTAGTCGGAAAATTGATGGTAAATGGCGGCGTTAATATGTGGGTAGCCATCGGAGCAGGTCTTCTCGTAGGACTTGGAATCGGTGTATGGCAGGCATTCTGGATCGCCTACGTCCGCATCCCTCCGTTTATCGTAACTCTTGCCGGCATGCTTTTATGGCGTGGTGTCGCTCTCCTCGTACTGGATGGCCTCACAATCTCCCCGATGCCGGATGAATATATCGCATTGTTTAACAATTACGTACCTGGTTATGGAACCGCTCTTGCAGCCGGCATCCTGATCAGTGTAGGTTATATCGCTTCCGTTATCTGGAAACGAATTAAAGCAAAGAAAAACGGATATCAGCAGAGCAATCTTTACGGCGATATCGCAAGATGTGTCATCATTACCGCAGTGGTTATGTTTGTCTGCATCAAATTGTACAGCTACAAAGGTCTGCCGACAATCCTCATTCTTCTTGCCGTAATCGTAGCAGCTTATGCTTACTACACATCCAAAACCGTTTCCGGCCGTTACTACTACGCAGTCGGCGGTAACGAAAATGCAGCAAAACTCAGTGGTGTCAAGACAAACCGCGTATACTTCATCGCTTATGTCAACATGGCAGTGCTTTCTGCAGTCGCAGCTCTTGTCTGCATCGCCCGTTTCAATTCCGCAGCACCTACAGCCGGAACAAACTACGAAATGGATGCGATCGGTGCCTGCTTCATCGGTGGAGCTTCCGCATACGGTGGAATCGGAACCGTACCCGGAGTAGTAATCGGTGCCATCTTCATGGGTGTTCTGAACAACGGAATGTCCATCATGGGAATCGACGCAAACTGGCAGAAAGCCGTAAAAGGACTTGTCCTTCTGGCAGCCGTAGCCTTTGACGTAATTTCCAAGAAAAAACAAAGCAGCAAATAAGAAGAACCAAGAATTACGAAGGCTGCACAGCAGCATTCGTAATTCCAGGGAGAAAACTTCATCAACTTATATTACGGGGGACCAGCCGGAAGGCTGGTCCCCTTGGCGTGGGAGGAGGTTTTTGGGGCTTTCCTGTGGTGTGTGGCGTTTGGGGGGAGGAGATGAGTCTGCTTGGCAAAGGTTGGTTTTGGCACCACGGAAGAAGGAAAAAGCAAGGTGCTCCGGGGTGAGTCGCTATTGCTAGTCGTGGAACTGCACCCCGGAAGAAGGGGAAAGCAAGGTGTCACAGAGGTGAGTCGCCGCCCTAAGTTCTGGAACTGCACCCCGGAAGAAGGGAAAAGCAAGTAGTCTCAGGGGTGAGTCGCTATTGCTAGTCGTGGAACTGCACCCCGGAAGAAGGGGAAAGCAAGGCGTCACAGAGGTGAGTCGCCGCCCTAAGTTCTGGAACTGCACCCCGGAAGAGGGGAAAAGCAGGTAGTCTCCGGGGTGAGTTGCCATTACATTATTGAAAAATAAGTAAATTACCCCTTGCATATTTTTCTATACATGTTATAATGTCATAAAAATCTAATTTTCTGATTTGAATCAAATCAAAAAATCCAGAAAAGGTAACTATTCAAGCCCCCTCCTACCACATTCGCATTTCGAACACTTCGTGTTCTTTCTCGCCTTTGACAAGGCTAAAAATGCTCATATGTGGAGGGGGAGCCCTATTAGGATCTCAATGTATGGAAATCAAAGTCTCTTACGTGCAAGCACGACGATTCATTGATTTCCATACATTGATCCTGAATAGTTACCAGAAAAAATATAAGGGGGATATTAGATGAAAGATAGAGTGGCAATTCAATATTTAGAGGAAACATGTACTTGGTTGAAAAAAATGAAAGAAGAATTGGAAGAGGGGCTTCAAGGGGCACCGTCTGGAACATTGGAATGTAAGATGTGTCGGACAACACAGCAATTTTATCAAAAAATAAACGATAAGATGAACTACATAAGAAAGTCAGATAGAGAACTTGCGGAGAGACTTGCGCAGAGAGACTATGACAGAAAGTTGTTAACGAACGTTAATGACAAAATTTACCAGATTGAAAAATTTCTTGCAGTGTTTGATTTGGGAAAAATATACAATTTATACGACGGATTGACTACAGCCAGAAAAAGTCTTGTCAAACCATTATTAATAAGCGATGCAAATTACATAAAACAATGGCAGAAGATAAAATTTGAAGGAAAAGATTTTGAGGAAGGAACACAGGAAATTTATACGGAAAGAGGAGAAAGAGTACGTTCAAAATCCGAGAAAATTATAGCAGATAAATTGTTTTTAAAGAATATACCATATCAGTATGAAAGACCTATTTACCTTAAGGGGTATGGAACGGTTTATCCGGATTTTCACTGTCTTGATATAAGCCGGAGAAAGGAAATTATTTGGGAGCATTTTGGTATGATGGGGGATGAAGAATATAGTCGAAAAGCATTTAGAAAAATTGATCTTTATACTCAAAATGGTTATTACCATGGTGATAATATCATATATACTTTCGAATCCTCGGACAATCCAATGAATACGAAAATAGTGGATATATTAATTCAAAACAGCCTTTCCCATTGTTTTCCAACCCCAAACATGTTATACTAGAAATATGGAAAAAGGATAAGGAGAGGAGTGACTTCAGATGAATTATAAGATTGCTCTCTGTGATGATGACACAAATTACATGGATGAATTAGAAAAATTGCTTAAGAAATGCAGTCAGCAGGAAGACCTATTAGAGATTGTGAAATGTACATCGGGAGAACAATTATTAAACAGTGATATTGATAATGCGGATGTTGTATTTCTAGACATTCAGTTGAAAGGAATGGACGGAAATGAAATATCGGTTGAACTTAGGAAACGAGGGTATCAGGGAGTTTTGGTACACTGCTCCGGAATTTGCATGCCGACACCCGAGACGATTAAGATTTCGCCCTATCGTTACATATTGAAGCAGGCAGAAAAAGAAGAGGTAATGAAAGATCTTTACGATATCTTCAAGGAAATTGCGAGACGCAAAAAGGTCTATAGCATAGAAGCGTATTATAAGCGGGAGAAAATTACGGTTCAAACAGCAGACATCACATTCATAACGCATCATAAAAATGGAAAAAGCATATTGCATGTAAAAGAATCCCTTGAAAAAATATATTCCGATGGAAATATTATTGCACCATACTCTTTCAAAGAATTGATGAATATGCTGGATAAATCCGATTTTGCCATGCCACATAGCAGTTATATTGTGAATCTGCATTATATATTGGGGCAGCGGGAAGGAGACTTTATTAAAATAGGAACAGAAATGATCTCTATTTCAAGATCAAAAAAACAGGAATTTAAAAAGAAAATGATGCAGTATTTTGGAAATAAATATCCGGAAAGGAACAATGGATGAACGAAAGTATACTTTACAATATTTGCATGCTTGTTTCGACCATGGTAGAAGTTTATCTTGTTTTCGATTTTTATAAAGCTTTTCATGCAAAAACAGAAATTTTCAGAAGCCGCGTTTGGGAACTCGGGTTGGCAGGAATTGTCATTGTACTCAATACAATTGCAAATCTGCAAAACAACAGTAAATTAAATTTTGTTGTTACCTGTTTCTTATGTTTTTTTGTTGGTATGGTATTAGTACAGGGAAGTGCTGTGTTACGTATATTTCATGGAATTATCATAATTGTAGTTTTTATGAGTGCAGAGATGATTTTCTATTTTTTGCTAAATGTTTCGGTTAATTTGCCAACAAATGAAATATACAAAAATCATTTTGTGATGCTAAGCAGTATTATTGCGATAAAATTGATTGAGTTTGTCATTTTAACGATCATTAAGCAGATATCGAAGATACAGGTAAGAAAAATATCATTGAAAATATTTAGTGCATTTATTATTATTCCGCTTGCAACGATCGGGCTTATGGCACTGATTCCCTACATTCGTGTGGGCGGGGATGAACTTACCTCAAGAGATGTGGTGTTGATTATTTTATATCTAATTCTGCTTTGCGGAAATATTATTTTGTTTTACATCTTTACAAAATACAGTCAGCTTCAGGAACAGAAAATGCTTTTGGAGATCAGTCAGACAAAATACGATGAGCGGAAAAACTGGCATGATAAGCAGGACAGTATCGAAAAAGGATATAAAGAAAAAATACATGATATCAAATATTATCTAAAACAGATTGGCATTTATCTTCAAGAAGGACAGGACGATAAGATTCAAGAAGTTCTTGACAGTCTGCAGATAGGAATTCATAAAGAAGAGGAGAAGATTATTTGTGCCAATCATTTTTTAAATATACTTTTGGGTGATTTTAAGAGAGGGGCAGAAAAGGAAAAGGTACCGACAGAAATGTTTGTGGAGGGAGGATTCAAGGTTGAATTTGTGCAGGAAATTGACATTACGTCACTTTTAGGAAATCTGCTGGATAATGCCTTGGAAGCAGCTAAAAAATGTAAAAAAGGGAAAATATGGGTATATTTGTATATGCAGAATGATGGGGAGTTTGTTGTTTTCCGGATTAAAAATACGTATAATGGCGCCATCATTCAAAACGGTGAACAGTTTATGACGACAAAAGAAGAAAAAAGTTTTCACGGTATCGGACTGCGTAATGTAAACCGGATTGTTGAAACTTATTCGGGGGACATTTATAGAAATTATGACGGTAAAATATTTGAGACAATGATAGTTCTCCCTAATCCGACTTCTGAAATAGAGACTGAATAGTCACAAAAATTACAAATATTGCACTTAAAATGCAAATATTGCACCTTCAGTTGAAATTGATAAAAAATTATGCGATGATAAAATTATCAAATTCAATAGGAGGTGTTTTTTTATGAAACTCAGGAAAATGGTATCAAAACTTATGTCATTTGGCGTGCTGAATAGTCTGGCCCTTGTGCTTGTTGCTCAGAATGTAAACCAGACATGTTCCTGGTTCTTCCATCAGCCGGAAGCACCGGAATCAGCAGATTGCTTCAAAAGACACTAAGTGGTGAGACTATGGATAAGTGGATACACAGCATAGTGGATAAGAAGATAGAACAGGGCGAGTTTTCAAAAAGCAAAAGGGATTTATACATATATGGATATACGTTGCTGCTCGAAAAAACGATTATCATTCTTATTACAATCACAATAGCAGTTATTTTTAAGGCCTACTGGGAGATCATTATACTGTGTATTGCATTTATCCCTTTAAGGCAATATGCGGGAGGCTATCATGCCAAAACGCGGTCGGCATGTTCGGCTCTATCAGCATTGTACATGATAGGGGCTGTTTTATGGATTGGTTTTGCAAAAAAACATTTGATTTTTCCGTATAACGTGCTGATTGAGGGAGTATGTGGCGGAATTGTTTTTTGGCTGGCACCGATAGATACACAGACACGGCGCATATCGGAGAGTGAAAGAATTTATTTTAAAAGGGTTACCAGAATCATACTTATAATACAAAGTGCAATTGTAATCGCGTTGATCTGTTTTCAGAAAAATCAAATTGTAACCATTATTTTAACCGGTCATATGGGAGTCGCAGGTTCGCTGATGATAGGAAAAAGAGTACTTAGAAGGGACAAGAGGAGGAAGTTTTCGTGATAAACAAAGACACGCAAAAGATAAAAAGAATCGAACTTCCTATATGTACCACACCGGAAGTTCGAACTT
>OCQB01000687.1_pt1 | contig 33183 bp, 23 predicted proteins | sample 1538631 | NCBI WGS metagenome assembly OCQB01 (sample SAMN04571713, study PRJEB22368) | human gut metagenome | biome: human gut; material: stool | host: Homo sapiens | place: Luxembourg | collected 2012-10-19
CGAACACGAACACCAACGCGAACGGCCACATAAACTTCCAACCACGCCAATCCGCCTTGTGTTTATTGACACGCACGGTTGCCGAATGCAGTGGCATATTGGCAACAACTTCCGTTGCTGACATCATTCTCTCCTTCGAGACATTTTTGATTGTTTTTGATTGCCGCGCAAAGATTTCCGAGTGTGAAACAGGTGTGGATGGGAAAGCATCCCTTTCGCGCCTGTACTTTCACTCCACGGTGGAGCCTTGATGAATCGCACCCCGATCGTTAGACTGAAGAAATTCAGATTTCGATGATCGGGCGGTACGGTTCATGCCTTCGAGGACACCCGATGGTATTCTTTTTCCTTTCTTTCTATTGAACGGCAGTGGCATGATCCTTGCTTTTGGCGCCCTTGCTTGTAGTCTGCATCTTAAAACCGAAGGATTATGACTGACAAATAATTTCGATGATTTCGACGATTTCAATAATCAAGGCATTCACCGGAACAGGCACGCGCGACTGTATCGTGTGAGGGCCTACGAAGTTGATGGTTCAGCGCATGATAGCTGAACCGCCGGGGTTGCAATTTGGCACATATTCCAGGCAATTTGTTGATGGAAATATATAGCAGAGCTGTTACTGACGACATCGCTGTTGATTTACGTTATAGGTTTAATGGGCCGAGAGTCATTGCATATCTCCGTAACCTGTGCCCCTCCATGGGTTTTGTATGCGCCGCTTGAGGGGCCATTGTCGGTGGCGGTGCGGCTGCTACCGTTGGTCTCAGTGGAGTATTCGCTAATGTGACTTTCTCGTTCTTTAGACAATGAATCATCAATTGTGTTGGCCGTTGCGTGATGCAGTCGCGCGTGCCTGTTCTAGTGAGTGCCTTGATTATTGAAATCGTCGAAATCATCGAAATTATTTGTCAGTCATAATCCTTCGGTTTTAAGATGCAGACTACAAGCAAGGGCGCCAAAAGCAAGGATCATGCCACTGCTGCTCAATAGAAAGAAAGGGAAACAATGAGGTTCTCGTTAGGAAAAATAATTGCTCTCTGCGGTGCTGCGGCGATGGTTGTTCCATTGGCAGCGTGTGGAACAACTCAGTCGGAAACTCCCGATGGGAGCGGTAAGACGGTTGTTAATGTTTGGGCTTGGGATAACAATCTTAAAGCTAATGCTAAGGTTTTCATGAAGAAAAACCCTAACATTGTCATCAAATTTACCAATGCCGGTAGTAGTAAAGATGAATACAAAGCTCTGAATAATGCTTTGGAAGCTGGCAGTGGAATTCCGGATATAGCCATGATTGAATATTTTGCGATTCCTGAGTATGCAATTAAGGGCTCTCTTAAAAATCTGAATGACTATGGGACTGCCAAATATAAGGATTTCTATACCCCAGGTACTTGGAATGCAGTGAATTTCAATGGCGGTATGTATGGTATGCCAGTCGACTCTGGACCAATGGCTTTTTACTATGACAAAGAGGTATTTGACAAAGCTGGCATTTCTGAGCCGCCAAGTACTTGGGATGAGTTCTATCAAGATGCAAAGAAGATTAAGCAGATTGGTTCATATATTACTAATGATCCAGGGAACGCCGGATTCTTCAATGCAATGGTCTGGCAAGCAGGTGGACACCCATATTCCACATCTAAAGACGGCACCAAGGTTACCGTCAAACTCACTACTGATAAAGGAGTGCAGAAATTCTGTGACTTCTGGCAAAAGATGATTGATGAAGGACTAATCGAAACGAAGACAAAAGATAGTTCTGATGATTGGTATCGTTCAGTTGGTTCCGGAGAATTTGCGAGCGTGATATCTGCTGCATGGGCTCCCGGCATGTTTTTAAACAGTGCTCCGGAGGGTGCTGGAAAGTGGCGAATTGCTCAAATGCCAACGTGGAACGCCGGCGAGAAGGTAAGTTCTGAGAACGGCGGCTCCTCCCTTGCCCTGATGTCGTCATCCAAGAATGCGGATGCTGCGTACAAGTTTATGGAATTTGCCAGCACTAATTCTGATGCCATCATGTCCCGTGTGGACCAAGGCGGTTTTCCTGCTGATTTGAAGACCATGTCTAACGATAAATTCCTTAGCCAGACTACTATGGTGAACTCCGATGGAGACACGGTGGATTATTTTGGCGGTGAGAAGTTCAATGCTGAATTCGCCGAGGCTGCGAAGCGTGTCACATCTAAGTTCGAATTTCTGCCCTATGACGTTTATGCGCGAAGCGTTTTCACCGACACTGTCGGGGCGGCTTACACGGGACAGACCACAATGAAGGAAGGTGTGAAGGCTTGGCAGGACAAGCTCGTTGAGCAAGGAAAGAGCCAAGGCTTTACTGTGAACGAATAAGGATAACAATGGCTGGAATCAAGGACGTGGCGGCTCTCGCAGGAGTTTCCATAAGCACGGTTTCCTATGTGATGACAGGGAAACGTCCCATAGGGGCAAATACCCGTCGGAGAGTATTGCAAGCTGCGCGGGAACTTGGTTACTTGGCGAAAAACGGTGGTCCAGCTCCGTTGAGTGGTGAGACTCATTTCGTCGCGCTGAGTTCGCCCGTCCATGATTCCACCAGCTATACCAACTATTGTGCTTATTTTCTAAATTTTCTCAAAGCGGCCAGGCAACTTGGCTATGAAACGTTGCTGTTGACTGAGGAAACAGGAGATGAGCAGCTTCGCTCTATCATCGATACTGGGATGGTGGATGGTGTCGCTCTTATGGATGTGACTATGAATGATCCCCGAATTGAATTAGCTCAGCTTTCAAGTATTCCGCTCATTTCTATTGGACATCCTATGAATGAAATAAATGTGCCATGCATTGATACCGATTTTATTGAAATGGGTGAAATGATCATGCAAACGCTTTGTCGTAATGGGCACAGCAGAATTCTGTTTGCAGGGGGGGAAGGAGATTGATTACGAACGAAATGGAGGTGCAAATTACCTCATTCGACTCAGGACATCAATGCATGATGCTGCTGCGCGATACAAGATTCATATAGATGAAGAGTTTACCGACGAGGATGATTTCGATGCTGCCGAAAACCTACTTGAGAGGTTCATCTCGAGTGAGAACACAGCAATTGTGACTCAAGGCGGCCCATTGTTCCTTAATAATCTTGTTGCTGCGACGCGGCAGCGTGGAATGAAGATTCCTCAAGATCTTTCGCTGATTTCAGCGGGAACATATACAGATTCCATAGGCAAGCGTCTGAGGATAGATGAATTTCCCTTAATGCCAGCAGAGTTGTGTCAACTGGGCATGAGCATGCTTGTTCGACTCATGGATGGAACTCTAAAGGGAAAGGAAAAAGCAACATTGATTCATCCCGTATATAGGCAACGTGGATCCATAGCATCGCGTTGATGAAGAACTTGATTTAATAAGGAAACAAGATATGACTGATTTCAATCGTTCCGTCCTTCCCGACGCCGTGCGTTCCAACGGCGCGACCCCGAACCCGTGGTGGGCTAACGCGGTGGTCTACCAGATCTACCCGCGTTCCTTCCAGGACACGAACGGCGACGGCATCGGCGACCTGAAGGGCATCACCAGCCGTCTCGATTATCTGGCTGATCTTGGCGTGGACGTGCTGTGGCTGTCCCCGGTCTACAGGTCGCCGCAGGACGACAACGGCTACGACATCTCCGACTACCAGGACATCGACCCGCTGTTCGGCACGTTGGAGGACATGGACGAGCTGCTCGCCGAGGCGCACAGGCGCGGTCTGAAGATCGTGATGGACCTCGTCGTGAACCACACGTCCGACGAGCATGCCTGGTTCCAGGCCTCCCGAGACAAGGACGACCCTCACGCCGACTGGTATTGGTGGCGTCCGGCCAGGCCGGGCCACGAGCCGGGCACCCCGGGCGCCGAGCCGAACCGGTGGGGTTCGTATTTCGGCGGTTCCGCTTGGCAGTACGATCCGAAGCGCGGCGAATACTACCTCCACCAGTTCTCCAGGAAGCAGCCGGATCTGAATTGGGAGAATCCGGAGGTGCGCAAGGCCGTGTACAGGATGATGAACTGGTGGATGGATCGCGGCATCGACGGCTTCCGCATGGACGTGATCACCTTGATCTCGAAACATCTCGATAGCCACGGACGGCTGCCTGGAGAGGTCGACTCGGAACTGTCCGAAGGAGAGATAGGCGAAGAGGGATACACGAACGCGAGCCCGTTCTGTTCCGATGGTCCGCGGCTCGACGAGTTCCTCGCCGAAATGCGCCGCGAAGTGTTCGAGGGCCGTGAGGGCTACATGAACGTCGGCGAGGCGCCGGGCATCACTCCGGAACGCAACGAGTTCATCACCAATCCGGCCCACAAGGAACTCGACATGCTGTTCCTGTTCGACCACGTCAGTATCGATCAATCCCCCGAATCAAAATGGGATACACACGCTTTTGTTCCTAAAAAACTTCAAGATAGAATGAGCAGACAGCAGGAGGCCGTGAGGAACGCTGGCTGGGCCAGCCTGTTCTTCTGCAATCATGACCAGCCGCGTGTCGTGTCCCGTTGGGGTAACGACTCTGACCGTGAGTCGCGCGAGTTGAGCGCCAAGGCGTTCGGCATGCTGCTGCACATGCACCGAGGTACCCCGTACATTTACGAGGGCGAGGAGCTGGGCATGACCAACGCCCATTTCACCGAGCTCGGCCAGTACCGCGACTTGGAGGCCATCAACGCCTACCGCCAGCGCGTGGAGGAGGCCAGGTGCCAGTCGCCGGAATCGATGATGGCGGCCCTCGCCCTCATCGGCCGTGACAACGCGCGCACTCCCATGCAGTGGGACGCCTCCAAGTATGCCGGCTTCACCCCGGCGGACGCGGCGACGGAACCGTGGATCGGCGTGAATCCGAACCATGTGGAGATCAACGCGGCCGAGGAGTTCGACGATCCGGATTCCGTGTACGGCTTCTACAAGAAGCTCATCGCCATGCGCCACGACAGCGCCACCGTCGCGACGGGCGAGTGGAATCTGCTTGCTGCCGATGACGAGCAGGTGTATGCCTTCACCCGCACCAGCGGCGACGATACGATTCTTGTTGTCGTCAATCTCACCGATAGATCCGCCGGCCTGCCGGGAGAAGTGGCGGAGCTGCTCGGCGATGGCGTCGCGGAATCGCAGATACTGCTCAGCACTTATGATGTTGCGCATGGCGTGAAATCGATCGCTCGTGGCGAGCTCGCTCGTTGGGAGGGAGTCGTGATTCAGCTCTAATCGACTCGAGCTGACTTCATGTTCACACTCGACCTTACCCTGGTTGAGTGTGAACATGAAGTCAATGTCAGGGGCGTGTCTATCTCCCAGAGTGGCGTCTCTTAATGGAGAAGTCGATGTCCGTCAAATGTGAATTAGAGAACACCGGCTGGTGTAGGGCCATCTAATTTACTTAGCTACTAACCTAACGGCAAATCTTAAAAGGCGCAGCCTCGCATGATTCTGGTGAGAGGTTTTTCGTTGTTCCGTGCTGCGGATAAGCGTCATGTTGTTGTTTACCGTAATCGTGCTCGTCGTAGCGTTGATTTACTTCCTGTTCCTGATCTACTGGGCTATCATCGCATCCACCAAAACCCCATCGCAGCTGACTAGCAGCAACGGATTGTGGTTTGCCGTCGGACTTGACCAGATTCCCGACGCCATCGCCATCGGCGTGGTCATGGGATGCATACTCACCATTCCGCAGTACTCGATTTTCCATGCACTGCACCTGACCAACACCATGCTGGCGATCATCATCCCGTGTTGCGTTTCGCCATTCGGGTTCTTCCTAGGTCGCGTATACGCGCAAACCTCCGTGCCGAACGAACTACTGGAACATTCTGGACGTTTTTGGCCTGTCAGCGGGAGGATTCCTCCACTGACTGGCGGAATTGGGACTCTGAGGCGGCTGTTAGCGGGAGAATTTCTCCACTGACTGGAAGAATTGGATGCTAATTGAGGAATATGGCTGTGAGTGAGTCGGAAGGTTTGAATATGGAACAGTCTCGGGAGCGGTTTGCGAATGAGGTGGACGTTGCGTTAGCGCAGTCGGCCCGTCCGTTTGCGATTCACAATGCGCGCAAAGTCGATGCGCGAGGTGTTGCGGAACATTATTGGCTGGTTTCCGATGGTAGTGCGATTATGGCGACTGGGAATCGGGACGATGATTTTGCTGCGGCATGCGCAAGCGTCGGTTTGGATGCCGATGCTGATTCCGATTCGGTCAGTTCGGTTGGTCCCGGCGATTCCATGACCGGTTCGGCCGGTTTCGTGACCAACGCTGCAGGCCGCATGATGACGCCCGGTTACGTCGACATTCATGCGCACGGTTCGTGGGGGAGTTCCTTCGATGATGGTGTGCAAGGCATACGCATGGCCCGCGCAGGTCATATGATGCACGGCACCACCCGTCAGGTGCTCAGTTTGATCACCAACCCGCTTGACGTGATGTGCGCCAATCTTCAAACCGTGCGTGGCATGATGGGTGCTCGCCCTGACATTCTTGGAGCGCATTTGGAAGGTCCGTTCCTTGCGTTGTCTCGCAAAGGTGCGCATGATCCGGAATGCTTGAAAGATCCGGTTCCTGAATATGTTGATCGGCTTTTGCATGCTGCGAACGGCTGTTTGCGGCAGATCACCATCGCCCCCGAACTACCGCATGGCATTGATGCGATTCGTCGTTTTGCTGCGGCTGGAGTGGTTCCTGCGGTGGGACATTGCGATGCCGATTATGCAACCGCCTGCAGAGGTTTTGATTCGGGTGCTGGCATTATGACGCACATGTTCAATGCGATGAATGGTTTGCATCATCGTGAGCCTGGTCCGATTCCGGCTGCTGTTGAGGATCCGCGCGTCACTGTTGAGTTGATTAATGATGGTTTTCATGTGCAGGATCCGATGGTGCGTTTGGGATTCGGCTTCGCCCCGCATCGCATTGCGTTTGTGACCGATGCTATGGCTGCCACCGATTGCCCAGATGGTCATTATTTGCTGGGTGCGTTGGATGTGAATGTGATTGACGGTCATGCTCGTCTTGCATCGAATGGTGCGATAGCTGGTTCCACGTTGACGTTGGAAAAGGCTGTTCAGCGTGCGGTGCTCGAATTAGGATTCACGCCTACCGACGCGGTGGAAGCCGCCACGTTGATTCCGGCTAAAGCATTCGGTTTCGATCGTGCGAACCCGGTCACCAAGCAGCCGCTCGGTCTGCTTGCCCCCGGCTATGCTGCCGACGTGCTTCTGCTCAACCCCGCCACCTGGGCCGTCGAACACGTCTGGTGCGACGCCCACCTTCTTCGTTAAGGCGCGATTGCTGAAACGTAATTGCAGGACCGGCTTCGTAACAGGATGCCGGTCCTTGCTGTATCTCGAGTTTTTGTTTTCAGTCTTGCGGGGTGAAGCTGTCGCGGGCGACGAGACTGGTGGAGATTCGCATATGCTGGCTGATTTTGCGGTTGGCGGTCAGTGCTTCGGCAAGCATGAGTACTGCGGCTTTCGCAAGTTCGTCCTGGCTGATGTCGTACGACGATAATGCGGGAGACGTGTATTTCGCGATCTCCTGATTGTTGATGCTGATTACTTTGATATCTCGCGGTACCATCACATTTTCGGTGGCAAACGCCTGTAGCACGCCGACCGCCAACGGATCGGCGGCAACGATCACTGCATCAGGCAAATCATCAGCATGATCCTGCACTAACTGACGCCCCTGCAAACGGCCGTTTTCCACAGTGAACGGGCCATCCGCATACGCCAATCCCTGCACATCCAAACCCAAACGCAGCGCCCAATTGCGAAATGCGAACGTACGAACGTCTTCCGGATATTCATGCTCGCCCATAATGTTGCCCAAGCCGCCAATAAAGCCGATTCGTGAGCAGCCGGACGCCATAAGCGCGTCAATCGCATCCAAGATCGTCTGTTCCAAATCGGGCTGCACCGAATCGAACAATGCCGGCGCAGGATTGATGTCGATGAAGACGCCGTGGGGAAGTTTCTTATGCAGACGGTGCAACGTCTTACGATCCAACGGCGACGGGCCAATCGAAATGAAGCCTGCGTATTTGTCGGCGTTGGCGATCAGCGAATCCACGTCCTTCTGCATGGTCACGTTCATGAGCTGCTCTTCGGCATGCTTGACGAGCACTTCGCGCAATTCGTCGAAATACGCGTCCTGCAAACCCTCGTCGGGAACGGCATTGTCGAGAATCGCAACATCTTGCGGAATGGTGATGCGTTGGTATTGCGGTACGTTCTTGTACCCCATTTCCAGACTGGCGTTTAGGATTTTCTCGCGGGTGGAATCCTTCACCGAAAAGGTGGGATCGTCCTTCAAAACCCTCGAAACAGTGGCTTGGGAGAAACCTACCCGTTTTGCTATCTCTCTGATAGTGGTCATTCGAATCCTCCTCAAAGCCGTCATTGGCTAAACAGGTTTACTAATTAATTTAGCACATATGATCCCATCCTGCCGTATTTTCTCCAAGCATTTCACGAGATAAAGCAGTCGTGCGGCAAACGAGAATCCTCTTTACTCAGCTTGCCTCGGGGCGGCTTCGGGCAATGAAGTGCCCATGGTTTCGAGACGCATGAGGAACTCGTTGGCGCTCATGGCGTTGCTCAACAGCGTGCCCTCCGCAATCGTGCCTCCAATGGAACGGATGAACTCAACCTGATCCAAAGTCTCCACGCCATCGAACACCACATGGAACGCATCATTATCGCGCGAAATATCGAGCGTGCGCTGCATGATCTGCTTCGCGCGAGGCGTACGGAAATCGTATTGTCTTCAATCGCATGGCGAAGAACATTGGACGCGTTGACGTAATCGTCTGAACCATTTTGCGTCCATAATGTTCGTTGACGGTGAATCTTTCCGGTACGCTCAAGTCGATTCAGCAGGGCATGACGAACACGAAGATTCCGTTCGCGCGTACGTCGAAGGTCAATAATCGTACCGCTCCTCCGGCATTGTATGTGACGATGCCGTGGGTGATCATTATTTATTCGTGCATGGTGTTCTATGCCGATACGTTTTCGCATAATTGGGGTAACGCGGTGTTCGCCGGATTCAATGCGGTCGTGACGTTCTAGGCGTTGACCGCTTTGGATCGAATCTCTGTGAGGCACTGTTGTGGGTGCCGTAAAATAGCAGGAAAAGGGGCGCTGATGACTCAACATAACGATTGGAGCGCTATGCAGCAAAGTTCGTATCATGATATGCAGGTCGATTCATTGGGTGCGTTCTCCTCGCGCAATCCGCTGGACTCGCTTGCGGTTACAGCGCCGGGACGCACGCGTTGTGTGAACGCCGAGAATCCCACAGGCGGCAAGGGCACCGCGGCCACTGCGGCCAGTGCACTTGGCCCGTCGCGCAAAGGCAGCCCCTGCATCCAAACCGTGAAAGCGGGGGAGAGTGTCACTTTGATGAATGTGGACGGTCCGGGCGTGATCCGCCATATTTGGATGACCGTCACCGATCGCACGTCGCCTACCGGCCCGAACGTGCTTCGTAACCTGATCCTAGAATTCTATTGGGATGGCGAGGAAACCCCGTCCGTGCAATGCCCGATCGGCGACTTCTTTTGCTGCGGCCACGCGCAGGCCTGCCGAGTCAATTCGATGCCGGTGGTGGTCGTACCCAATCGCGGTTTCAACTGCTATTTCTCCATGCCGTTCGAACATGCGCGCATCGTGCTCCGCAACGATCACAATGAAGACGTTCCCGCGTTCTTCTACCAGATCGACTACACCGAATATGACTCGCTTCCGGCCGGCACCATGCGCTTCCATGCACAGTGGCGTCGCGAACGTGTCACCGAACTGGCTCGCGATTATGCGGTGCTTGATGGCGTGCAGGGGCGTGGCGCGTATATCGGCACGTATCTGGCGCTCACCGCGTTGGAAAGCCGCTGGTGGGGCGAGGGCGAAGTCAAAATGTACATCGATGGAGACGACCAGTACCCTACATGGTGCAGTACTGGTGCCGAGGATTATTTCGGTGGTGCGTGGAGTTTCGCTGATTTTGACGAGCATGGGCGCATGCATGAGCAGACGTTCTGCGCGCCGTACGTCGGATTCCCGTTCTACTCACAGCGTCTCGCCTCGCATCGCGAAAGCGCGTATTGGGATGTGAATACGCCTGTGACCCGCGGACTGTATCGCTGGCACATTCCCGATCCGATTTATTTCGAGCACGATCTGCGTGTGGAATGGCAGCAGATCGGCACTGAAGAGGGTGGCAATTTCGAGCGTCAGGACGACGTTGCTTCCGTCGCGTACTGGTATCAGCTTGAGCCGCACACACCGTTCACGCCGATTGGCGATCGCCACTTCCGTCAGCCCCGCTGATTTTCGCCCCCGAACCTGCGATTTCCGGTCTATCCGGTCGGTTCGGGGGGTGTTGTGCTGTCTGTGCAACTTGCGTTCTGTGCCTGCACAACTTGGGGGAGTCCTCCATATGTGAGATACCGGTCGAACAGCGCATTGTCATTTGCTGTTGATTGCAATGCATCTCGGTATTCCGAGAAAGACAGTGGCAGCATCTTAAGTTCGACATATCGTCCAGTGAAATGGATGATTTTGCGATTATTGCAGAATTGTCCATTTCACTGGATGATTTTGCAGAGTGGGTGAGTGATATGGACGTGCGATTGGACAAATCGGAAGTAATGTTGCGATCATTCGACGGAATTCACGAATGTGTATGTTCCGCTTACATGTCCGATACATTTTTCCCAGCGAATTGACAGGAACCCGCATCATTCTTCCAAGACTTGGGCGGTTATATAGAACATGTCAGCGGTTACGGCAGCTGGCGAGGTTCCCGAAGAACCCCATAACTGAACCCTTCTTCTCTCTTCTCTCTCTCAGCCGGCGGCCTTTCTCTCCGCCGGCTTTTTTCTTTTCTGAACAGGATGCATGCGATTGCGATTGGTGTTTTCGGTTGCGTAAAAGGCGCATGAAAAGAAACGGTCGGCCACGCGCCTGTTTGCGTATGGCCGACCGTTGGCGGTCTGTGATTATGTGTGGTTGCGTGTTAGCGTTTGTGATTCAGCAGCGGTCGTATGAGAAATCACGGATGCGCTCGAGGCAATCCACGCTGGCCGTCAGCCATGGCATGCCGATCACGAATACGTGCCCCAATGCTTCGTGACGGCCCGTTTTCGGGTCGAAAAGTTCGAAATCGGCACTCTTGCGCGATAGGGCCGTGGCAAGCGCCAGATTATCTGCCTCCAAAAAATCGTCGCTGCAGGTGGTAATGAACAGCGGCGGCAGATCAACGTTGTTGACGAGTCCTTCTGCGGTGAGGAATTGCGGATCAGCCGCTTCGAGGTCGGCGAAGAATTCCGTGCCAAGAGCTTCGTCGAGCGCGATTCGCGTGTCTGGGGAGAATGCGGTAGATCCCAAGCCGGCTTCGTCGGCGGTCTGCTTGGAAGCCAGGCTGTACACGCCACAAACCGGAGCTGCGCCGGCGAAACCGATGCCCGAAGGCTCGTCAATGCCGAACGCGGCCGCAGCTTCGGCGCTGTTTTCAATGGCCAATGTCAGCATGGTCAATGCGCCGCCGGCCGAATCGCCGGTGAGGAATACGGCGTTTGGATTGACTGGATAATCGGCCAGATGCGCCTTGATCCAACGTAATGCCGCCTGCACATCCGCCAGCTGACCCCTCAAGTCGGTCTGCGGGGCCGGGCGATAATTCAGTGAGAACACGGCGAATCCCATATCGGCCAGATGCACGTTGAAATTACGGTTCAGTTCCTTATATCCGTAGGTGAAACCGCCGCCATGTATATCGATGTACACCGGTGTCGTGTGCCCGGCGCGCAGTACAGCATCATGTGGCAGATACAGATCAAGCAAGTGTCCGCGGCACTGCCCGGCTTCCGTATCGTAACCGCCGTCAGGCAGGTATGGAAGGTCTTCGATCACATCGATCGTGTCCGGAGTATGCCACAGCTCGGAACGTGGAGTGTCAACTGCGATCGCGCTGAAACGCAGGTCAAGAATTCCGCGGACTCGCTTTTCGGAAAGTCCCGTAAGATCGCCGTCGGTTTCCGTCCAACGTTCCGCATGCTTGATCATCTCGTCGGTAAGACCATATTTTTCCGCATATTGTGCGATGAGTGCCTGTTCGTCCGCCATCATTGCCGTCCTTTCGTGTTTTTCATACGATTGCGGTCGTTGCCGTCATCGGAATGCCGCGCCTCGATATATCGTATCGGTTCGATACGGAAAGCGCTACTGCAATCATCCATATTTTGTTGTGCTCACAGCGAGTTTATGTAACGGTGCATGCGTTGCTTTTATTGCGATTGCGACACGCTGGAATCACCTACGTTGCATCGAAAAACGGTTCGCATAAAATAAGTCGCGTTTACGAATCCGAACAGGGGTTTCGACCGAGAGAGACGGCAACGGGACGCTCGACAAACGACGGACGTGAATCGTAACGGCAACGAATAGCCGAAAAGCAACGAATCAACGTAACAACAGTCCACGAAACCCCAAATACCCAAGCAAACAATCTGAAGGAACGCTACGTATGTACGTCGATCCGAATCGTAACAAAGAAGCAGGCAACCTCAAATGGATCCTGCCATACTGCAAACCCGACCTGCCACGGGTGGTCGGCGCGATAGTGCTGTTCTGCGTCAACAACACCATGGCTCTCATCATTCCGCTATTGTCGGGTCTCATCGTGGACCGTGTGATCGTGCAAGGACACGTCAGCGAACTGACGCGACTGTGCATCATGATGATCGTGTTCACCATCGTGCGCGTCACCTCACGCTACGGCTACCAAATGTGGATGGAACGTTTCGGGCAGAACTCCGTATTTCGTCTCGTCAGCGACGAATACGAGAAACTGCACGAACTTGACTTCACGTATTTCAACCACACACGCACCGGCGACATTATGAGCCGCATGACCTCCGACATCGACGCCATCCGCCACGCGTTGAGCTGGGTGAGCTACCAGGCGCTCGACTGTGTGGTCATGTTCGTCGGCGCTCTCGCCATGATGTTCACCATCGACTGGCGTCTCGCGCTCGCGCTCGCGTGCATTACGCCGTTCATTTTCATTCTTACACGCGGACTTTCTACGCACGCGAGGCCGCTGTTCTTCGCCATCCGCAATTCGCTCGCCGAAATGAATTCGATGGTTGAAGAAAATATCGAAGGCAACCGTGTGGTCAAAGCGTTCGTACGCGAACCGTATGAAACCGAAAAATTCGATGAACGCAACGACGACTACATGCAACGCAACATGGCTCAGGCCTACAACAGCCGCAAATACATGCCGTGGCTTGACGGCCTCGGCTTCTCGCTGCAGCTGATCACGCTCGGCCTCGGCGGATTCCTGGTGATCACCGGGCACATGACGCTCGGCAATCTCGTGGCGTTCAACTCCTACCTGTGGATGATCGACGGACCGGTGCGCCAATCCGGATGGCTGATCAACGACTGGCAGCGTTTCAACGCATCCTGCATCAAAATCCGCAAACTGCTCACCTCTCAGTCGCACATCACGGAAAAGCCGGGAGTCGGCGCAAACGCAAATACCGCAACTCCGAATGCGAACAATGTCAACGGTGTAAACGATGCAACTGGCAACGCCTCGCAATCGCAGGCGACGTTTATAACATCGGCAACACAAGCTGCGCAGGCAACACAGGTAACGACTAGCACGACCCGCATCGCCGGCAGCATCGACTTCCAGCATGTCAGCTTCGCTTTCCCCGACGAACCGAACACCCCCGTGCTTGAAGATGTGGATTTCCATGTTCCGGCAGGCGCCAAACTCGGCATTCTCGGTGAAACGGGCGCAGGCAAATCCACCCTCGTCAACCTCATCTCCCGCTTCTACGACCCCACCGAAGGCAGCGTGCTCATCGACGGCGTCGACGCGCGGGACTGGCCGCTCGCCACACTTCGCTCGCAAGTCTGCGTCGTCGCGCAAGACACGTTCCTGTTCTCCGACACCATCGGCGGCAACATCAGCTTCGGCGTGGGCGAACAGCGCGAATACGATGAACAGTACATTCGCCGCATGGCCACCATCGCCGGTGCGGACGGTTTCATCCGCAGCATGCCGGAAGGCTACGATACCGTGGTTGGAGAGCGTGGCGTCGGCCTTTCTGGCGGTCAAAAACAGCGCCTGAGCCTCGCCCGCGCGCTTGCCGACAATCCATCGATCCTCATCATGGACGACACGACCAGCGCCGTCGATATGGAAACGGAAGCGGAAATCCAACGTCACCTGCGCGAGCTGGACGAGCAGAAAACCATCGTCACCATCGCACACCGTATTTCATCAGTGAAAGATTCCGATCTGATTCTCGTGCTCGAACACGGCCGCATTGTGGAGCGCGGCACGCATGACGAACTCGTGGCCGCACATGGCCGCTACTGGGAGATCTACTACAAGCAGCTCGGCCTGCAGGCTGGTCGTTCCCATGGTTTCGAAGCGTAACGCAACCAAGGCAAGAAAGGAGGAAAACCCATGGCAAAACGTAATACATTCCGTGAAGACGAGGAACTGGAAGAGCAGATTAATCTGCACGATATTCTGCGTATCGGCGTCTATTTAAAACCATATATGTCACATATCGCACGCATTCTTGCCGTCGTCGTAATGATGAGCTGCATCGCGGTAGTCGTGCCATATTTGACGAAAATCATGATCGATAGTGCGATTCCGTCGAAAAATCTCACCTTACTTGGTGAATTAACGGGATTGATGGCAGTGCTTATCGTGATGTACGAGTTCGGATTGCGCTATCGTACCGTTGAAATTACTCGAGTTGGTCAGCTCATGTTGAAAGATATGCGTCGCGATATTTTCACGCATATTCAAACGCTGCCGTTCAGCTATTTCGATTCGCGTCCGCACGGCAAAATCCTGATTCGCGTGGTCAATTATGTGAACACCCTTTCCGACACGTTGAGTTCCGGCCTGATCAATGTGATTTCCGACGTGTTCACGTTCCTGATCACTCTGGTGGTCATGTTTGTGGTCGATTGGCGGCTCGCGCTGTTCAGCCTTGTGCTTTTCCCGTTCCTGATCGCATGGGTGCTGATATTGCAACATTTCCAGCGCCGCTCGTACCAGGTGCTGTCGAACAAGCAGAGCAATCTCAACGCATTCATCCACGAGTCGATCGCCGGCGTGAAAACCACGCAGACCTTCGCTCAGGAGACTGCGCAGTTCAAAACCTTCCAGGAGCAGCAGAACGACGTGCGCACCTCGTGGATGAAGGCTGTGCACATTCAGTTCCTCATGTGGCCGGGCATCCAGACCATTTCCGTCATGACGATCGCGTTCATCTACTATGTGGGCGTTACGGGCTTCGGCGCGGTGAACGTTTCCACCGGCGTGCTGATCGCGTTCGTCGGGTATGCGAATAATTTCTGGAATCCGGTGATCAGCATCGGCAATTTCTACAATCAGCTGATTACCTGTTCCGCGTATCTTGAGCGTATTTTCGAAACGCTTGATGTGCAGCCGGAGATCCGCAATGCGTCTGACGCGACCGAACTGCCGCCAATCGAAGGTCGCGTCGATTTCAACGATGTCATCTTCCGTTACGAGCCTGACGGTCGCAATATTCTCAATCTGGTTGATCTGCATGTTGCGCCAGGCAGTACTGTTGCGTTGGTCGGCCCGACCGGTGCCGGCAAAACCACGATCATCAACCTGCTGTCGCGTTTTTACGACGTTGCAGAAGGGTCGGTGACGATTGACGGGCATGACGTGCGTTCGGTCACATTGGAATCGTTACGTCGGCAGATGGGCGTCATGCTGCAAGATACGTTCATTTTCTCTGGCAATGTGCGCGAGAATATTCGTTACGGCAAGTTGGATGCGACCGATGCCGAGATCGAAGCGGCTGCGAAGGCGGTGCATGCGCACGAGTTCATCATGGATTTGCCGAACGGATACGACACGGTGGTGGAGGAGCGTGGTTCCACGCTTTCCGCAGGTCAGCGCCAGTTGATTGCGTTCGCGCGAGTGCTGCTAGCCGATCCTCGGATTCTGATTCTCGACGAAGCCACGTCGAATATCGATACTCGTACCGAAGAGGCGCTTCAGTCCGGATTGAACCACCTGCTGAAGGGACGTACGAGCTTCATCATCGCGCACCGATTGTCCACCATCGAGAACGCGGACATGATCTGCTACATCGACCATGGGCAGATCGTAGAGCAAGGCAACCACGCCGAGCTGCTTGCCAAGCGTGGTTCCTACTATCGCCTCTACGATTCCCAATACGCCATGATCAAGGTCTGAGCGGGGTAAATCCGCCAGGGATTGGAGGAATCACCCCGCTGAAGGCCTCTCTGGCGGGGTGATTCCTCCGGCTACTGGGTGAATTCGACCGCTCAGGTTGTACCAGCCGTAGTAGCGGTTGATGCACACCACATCCATGGTTCGTTCGGCGATGTCGGTCGTGTAGTCGTTTTGGCAGCATACCAGTGTGACCGGCCTGTTCTGCGGGTCGCTGGCGTGCGCCAGCTCATACAGCGGACGAAAGTAGTCATACGCCTGCTGTGGACGTTCCCCGTCACCATCCAATCCTGGCTCATTGGCGATCGACCACATTACTACGCACGGGTGGTTCTTGTCGCGCGCAATCATGCCTCGAATCGCCTCGTATGGAGGCTACTACTGGTTCGGCTCGCAACTGACCGGCTGGGACTGCAGCGACAACATGGTCGTCACAGCCACCAACCTGCACGGTCCCTGGAGCGATTTCAGGCCATTCACGCCGGAGGGATCGCATACCTATCAGTCCCAGTGCCGGAATGAATTCTCCATCTTTACGCACGTCGTGCAGTTGGGATGGCATATGATTATGACGATAGAAATATTGGGATTTCAACGAAACTGCGATACAACGAGGTAGTGCCATGAAACGATTCGCCGTTGGCTACGAATCCCTCTGCCGCATCATCATGATGATCGTCGTCGTCAACGTCGCCTTCGTGGCGCATACGCTGCCCGGCCTGATGATGGTATTCGGTGTGGCCGTGCTCATCTTCGCCACCATGATGGCCGTCTACTCGTGGGGCCGACTGCCCGGCATGGACGTACATGTGCTCGAACCCATCGGACAAGACCAGAACGCCGGCCCTGCCGGTACGACAACCCCCGCATGGAAGGACAATCTCTCGTGACCGACATCCATAACCGCCACAGCCATCCAATAGAGCTGCGCGACGCCACCGTCACCGACCCGTTCTGGGCCGCCGAGCAGGAGCTCGTACGCACCGCGGTGATTCCATATCAGTGGAATGCGTTGAACGACAACGTTCCCGGTGCCGCCCCCAGCTACTGCATGCACAACTTCAAGGCCGCGGCCGCGCAGAATGCCGAGCGTCACGAGCAGGGCAAGGCCTTCGTGCCGCCGAAATACACCTTCCGCGGCTTCGAGGCGCTGCCGGAAGACCCGGCCAATCCCGACCCGGACAAATTCTATGGATTTGTGTTCCAAGACACCGACTTCTCCAAGTGGATCGAAGCGGTCGGCTACTCGCTGACCCATCATCCCGACGCCGAACTCGAGGCCACAGCCGACGCGGCCATCGACATCGTGTGCGCGGCGCAGCTGGACAACGGCTACCTTGACACCTACTACATTCTCAACGGCATGGACCGCCACTTCACCAATCTGAAGGACCATCACGAACTGTACTGTTTCGGGCATCTGGTCGAAGGTGCGGTCGCCTACTACGAGGCCACGGGCAAACGCAAGCTACTTGATGCGGCCTGCCGTTTCGCCGATTACATCGATTCCCGATTTGGTACGGAAGAAGGCAGGCTGCACGGCTATCCGGGCCATGAGATCGCTGAGATGGCGCTGGTGAAGCTGGCTGCGGTAACCGGCGAGACCCGTTACTCCGACCTGGCCGAATACTTCGTATGGCAGCGTGGACAGCAACCACTGTACTTTGCACTCGAAGATCGCCGCCGTGCCGAAGAGGACGGTCGCAACTACGAGCCACGTGAACAGAACTACACCTACTATCAAGCCGACAAGCCGGTCACGGAACAAACGGAGGCGCTCGGTCATGCCGTGCGCGCCGCCTACTTCTACTCAGGCGTGGCCGACGTGGCGAGAATCACCGGGGAAGCAGCACTGCTGGAATCCTGCGAGACGCTCTGGCGCAACATCGTCGACAGGAAACTGTATATCACCGGCGGCATCGGTGCCACGCATATGGGCGAGGCGTTCTCCTTCGACTACGATCTGCCGAACGACACCGCCTACTCGGAAAGCTGCGCGGCCATCGCACTCGCGTTCTTTGCGCGCCGTATGCTTGAGATTCAGCCAAAATCCGAATATGCGGACGTCATGGAATCGGCCTTGTACAACACCACGCTGGCCGGCATGGCGCTCGATGGCAAAAGCTTCTTCTATGTGAATCCGTTGGAGGTCGTGCCCGAAGCCTGCCATCGCGACGAACGCAAGTTCCACGTCAAGCCGGTCCGTCAGAAGTGGTTCGGCTGCGCGTGCTGCCCGCCGAACATCGCCCGCATAGTCGAAAGCGTGCAACAGTACGCCTACACGGTGGCCGACGATGCCTCCACGCTGTATGTGCACCTGTATATGGGTGGCGTGGTGTCCGCGAAACTCGGCGGTTCCGATGTCTCCCTCGAAGTGCGGGCCGGTATGCCGTGGAATGGCACCGGCGCCATCACCGTGACCCTTCCTTCCTCCGATGAGGGGCAGGTTCCGGAGTCCTTTGCCTTGGCCCTTCGCCTGCCTGCCTGGGCCGGTGGCGAGTCGGCCGCCGACTCCATCCATGCCACGGGTGAGAAGGATTCTCGCATCACACGCACCACCCGTGACGGCTACCTCTACCTCACCGGTACTTGGCGTGACGGTGACGTCATCGATTTCGACTTCCCCATGCCGGTCAGGATGATTGCGGCCAATCCTCTCGTACGCGAAGACGCAGGCAAGGTCGCCTTCATCCGCGGCCCGCTGGCCTACTGCGCGGAAGGCACCGACAATGGCGACAATCTGCATCTGCTACATGCTGATGCCGAGACGATCGCCGCCGATCCGGACTCCGTCAAAGTCAACGAAATCACCTTCCATGCGCAGGCCGCCGCACAGGACGAACGAGGCTTGGGCGAAGTGGAACCGGTCGATCTGCCAATGGTCACGCTGACCATTCCCGCTTGGCGGGAGTCCTCGCAGGGCGCCGCCGACAAGTCGCTGTACGCACTGTGGCAGCCGGCACAACGTCAACCGACGGAAGTCACACTGATTCCGTATTTCGCATGGGCCAATCGTGGCGAAACCGAGATGACGGTGTTCCTGCGCAGCTGACGTTTGACGGCCAACATCCCGTTGGACGGCATGAGATGACTATGCACTTTCCGACGAGCAGAAGGCGGCCGTAGCCGAGCTTTCCTGATCCAACGTGTACGCGAAGCAGTCGAAATGGAAGACGCTACATGAGTTGCCGATGGCTGCGTTTTTGCTTTGCCGAAAAATGCATTTGCTGAAATCCTGTTGCTGAACGTTTCCTGAATGCCTATAGACACGCATGCACGGCATGCCTCGTTTTCCCGTTTAAGCTAGTGAAGGTACGTCAAACGATACACGTCAATAAACAGGCGGTATTCGAAGCACGAAGGAGATGGCAATGGCAGCCGGCATGTTGAACCCTCTACTTCCTCGTCAGGATGGACGTCTCGAATGGGGCAATGGTGTGGTGTCCATGCTGTTCGACATCGCAGGGGATTCTCCCGTCCGCCTATGCAACGTTGTAGGGCGAGGCATGATCCCCATTGACGGTCGCCTGTCCGATGATGGAACGCCTGTAGTGGAAAAGGATCCCCGCCCGATCGTGGAGGTGCTCGCCGCGAACACCGGTTCGCAAGACAACCGCCTCGCGCTGATCGCCACGGTCGCCGGTAGCAAACTACGCTTCGTTTCCGCGCTCGCGTCCGAACCGGGACAGGGTTCCGCCGATCCGTTCCGTTTGGAGATCACGCAGTTCGCGTCGTATGCCGATCTTGAGCCGAAAGGCCGCGAATTCGAGTCGACCGCCAGTGAGCGCGATGCGGCTGCCTCTGCTGCGAATCCCGCGCCTGTAACGGTTTGTGCCGACCCGCATGAGGGTCTGGTGGTCACCTCCGTGTTCGAAGCGTTCCCTAATCTTTCCGCGGTGCGCACGCACACGCGCCTGCAGTCCGTCAAACAACTGCCGATTGAAGCGGTGTCGTCGCTGAACCTGACCGTTCCCATGCGCGTCAACTGCGGCAAAGTCCATCGTTCGAATATTTTCTGGGGCGACGCTGCCTGGGCCGTGGAAAACGATTGGCGCGTCCGCCCGCTGCGAGACACCCAGGTGCGCAACCGCAACCAGAAAATCAATCCAGGCCAGTCCAGCTCGCGATTCGCCATGAGCTCCACCTCCACATGGAGCACAGGGGTGCATGAGCCGGCCGGTATCGTACAGGTCGAAGGTTCCATGCGCCGCGCCCGCGACTTCTCCGTGATGTGGCAGATTGAGCATAATGGCCCGTGGGAGTGGGAGGTCGGTGAGGATGATCCCGGTCTGCACATCAGTGCATTCGGCCCGGAATATCAGAATCACGGCTGGTTCACCAACCTTGGTGAAGGCAATGATTTCGAGTCGGTTCCCGTGTCGTTCGCCATCGCGGCCGGCGATTGGCAGCAGGCCGTCGCCGAAATGACGTTGCAGCGTCGCGCATTGCGCGTTGCCAAAGCCCGCGAACTGGGTCGTGCCGAGCAGTTCAAGCGTACGCAAGGTCTTGTGGTCTATAACGATTACATGAACACGCTGTTCGGTGACCCACGTATTGAGAAGGAACTGCCGCTGATCGAAGGCGCGGCAAGCGTTGGCGCGGATATTTTCTGTATCGATGCCGGCTGGTACGACAGCACGGACGGCGGCTGGTGGGATATGGTCGGCGAATGGCAGGCTTCCACCAACCGTTTCGGCGACGCCGGTTTGCGCGGTCTTGCCGAAAACATCCGTGCGCACGGCATGGGCTTGGGCCTGTGGCTCGAACCTGAAGTGATCGGTGCGAAATCGCCGTTGGCAAGCACGCTGCCGGATTCTGCGTTCTTCCAACGCCATGGCGTGCGTGTGTGTGATTCGGGTCGATATTTGCTTGATTTCCGTTCCCCCGAAGCGCGTGAGCATGTTACGCGTACCGTTGATCGTCTGATCGACGATTTCGGCGCGGTATTCTTCAAGTTCGACTACAACACCATTCCCGGCGTCGGCACTGATTTGAATACCGAATCCGTTGGCGATGGCTTGCTTGAGCATTGCCGCGCATATTTGGATTGGCTCGACGATTTGCGTCGCCGTCACCCGGATGTGATGATCGAAAATTGCGGCTCCGGCGCCATGCGTGCCGATTATGCGCAGTTGTCCCGCTTGGATCTGCAATCCACTTCCGACCAGTGCGATCCGCTGATTTACGCGGCTATCGCGGCCGGAGCGGGCATGACGATTCTGCCGGAACAGCAGGGGAATTGGGGCTACGCCCAGCAGGAGATGGACGATGAGACGGCTGTTTTCACGCTCGCCACGGGCGTGCTCGGCAGACTGTATCTGTCTGGTTTCATCGACCGCATGACCGAGCCGCGTCTTTCGCTCGTTCGCGACGCCATCGCCTTACATCGTTGTGTACTTGCCGACCAGCAGCATATGGTGCCGTTCTGGCCGTCTGGACTTCCTGATTTTGACGGCGATTGGCTTACCGTCGGTTTGCGCCACGTCGAAACGGATATGTGCGACGAGCATGTGCTCGGTTGTGACGCCTCGAACGGGCAGAACGCCGATCCGTCCAATCGGCAGAACGACCAGCAGATTCAGCAGGAAGACAAACCCGATTACATCATCGTATGGCGTCGCGGAGGCACCCCCTCGGTGAACATACCGCTGGAAGCCGGCAGGACCATCGAGCAGGTCTTCCCGAATCCGGACGAACCCGATCATGCTCCGGACGCCGAACCGTGGACCATCGAACGCATGGATCCGGAAACGGTGCGCCTGAACGCAACCACTTCCAAGCGTCCATCCGCCCGAATTTTCGCGATTCGCCGCCGCGGTTGATTGGCCGTCCGTTTGATTGGCTGGCCGTTCGGTTCGCTCGACAATCATGTCGACTGCAACCGCAAGACTGCCATCGAGCGTAGGCTGGAGGTATGAGCAAACACCATCGTGACCGCAGCTGGGCGCCAGCACCGCAACCACTTCCCGAGAACGCGCACGTCATCGACAACCACACGCATGTGGCGTCCGTCGTGCCGTTCTCGCAGGCCATGAGCCATGAAGCGCAAGAAAAAGGACAGCCGGAAGTCCCCGTATACAGCGTTGACGAACTGCTGAACCAAGCGCAACAAGTCGGCGTCGAAGGCGTCATTGACTGCGGATGCGAACTGCCGAACCTCATGACAGCCATCGACATGGCACGCGAACACCCCCAAACCGTTCACGCGGCCATCGCCATACACCCTAACGAATCCGTGCTCCACGGCCATCGTGGAGTGCCCGGACCAGACGGACTTCCGCTCAAATACAAACCCTGGCACGACACCAGCTTCGAAGACGCCATGGCCGAGGTGCACCGTCTCGCTATCACCTACCCCAATCAGGTTGTGGCCATAGGCGAAACCGGCATGGATCTCTTCCGGACCGGCGAAGCTGCCAAAGAACTTCAGAGGGAAGCTTTCCGCGCGCACATCGCGCTCGCCAAGGAATTGAACCTGCCCATGCAGATCCATGATCGCGATTCACACAAGGAAGTCATCGAAACGCTGCTGGCGGACGGCGCTCCCGAACGGACCGTGTTCCACAGCTATTCCGGTGATGCCGAAATGGGTGAGATCGCGCGTGAAAACGGTTGGTATCTCAGCCTTTCGGGCACATCCAGCTATAAGGGCAACGATGGTATACGCGAGTCGGCGCGCATTGTCGGATTGAGCCATGTCATGGTCGAAACCGATGCCCCCTACCTAAGTCCGATGCCGTATCGTGGCCGCACCAACGCGCCATACATGATTCCCTACACCCTGCAGTCGTTGGCGAATTATCTCGATAAACCGCTGACGGAAGTCGCGCAGGCAACGCGAAAGACTACGCGCGAAGTGTACGGAATCTGAACAAATTCCGAAAATCGACAGGATGGAAACGATTTATCCGAAAATAAGAGAAAAACAAGAGGAAAAATAAGAAAAAGAAACCCACAGGAAGTCTACTTCGTGCGAGATCAGGAATCGCAAGAAACAATGTGAAGATTTGACAAGACTTCGTAAGGCTCCTAACGTGCCTTTTTGCGTTTATTTTGGGGAGTGGGTTGGAAGGCCCGCCACTTGGAGGTAGCGTTATGGCTAACGAGCCGAACGAGGATGAGCCGCTGTTTCACGCAGCCACATACACGCAGGCGCCGAAGGTCTCGCACAAGGTGCTGACCAAGGAAGAGCGACAAGTGCTGATCAAGCAGCACGAGGAGAAGCAGCAGGAGGCTGCTCACCTTGACCAGGTGGCTAGCAAGGGTCCCATCGGCCGCTGGTGGAGCCGTCTGCAATCTGGGCCAAACAGAATCACGCCCGCCATGGCGATTGTGGCGTTGGGCGTTGTGTATGGCGATATCGGCACCTCGCCGCTGTACACCATGCAGACGTTCCTCAACGGGCAGGGCGGACTTGCGCATGCCAACCGCGAAGCCGTGCTCGGCGTGCTTTCGTTGGTGTTCTGGTCAATCACGCTTATCACCACCGTCAAATACGTGCTGATCGCCATGCGCATCGACAACAAGGGCGAAGGTGGCATTTTCGCGCTGTACTCGTTGGTTCGGAAGTACGGTGCATGGCTTGCGATTCCTGCCATGCTCGGCGGAGCCGCGTTCCTCGCCGATTCCGTGCTTACCCCGGCCGTGTCCATCAGCTCGGCAGTGGAAGGCTTGGAAACGCTACCGGCTTTTGAAAAACTTTTTACTGAAAACAAACAGCTGACTCTGATGATCACCGCGGCCATCATTCTGATGCTGTTCTCTGTGCAGTCGCGTGGCACTGAGCGTATCGGCAAGGCGTTCGGTTCGGTCGTGCTTGTCTGGTTCTCGTTCCTGGCGGTTGTCGGCTTGGCGAACCTCAGTCAGTATTGGAGCGTATTCGCGGCGCTCAACCCCGTGTACGGTGTTAGATTCCTGTTCAGCAGTCATAATGCCGCTGGCCTTGCCATCATGGGTACGGTGTTCCTGTCAACCACCGGTGCCGAAGCGCTTTATTCCGATATGGGTCACGTTGGCCGTGGCAACATCTATTTCACGTGGCCGTTCATCAAAATCGCGCTTGTGCTCTGTTATTTCGGCCAAGGCGCATGGATGCTCAATCATTGGGATGATTCGGCTTATATCCGCACGCACGGTTTGAATCCGTTCTTCGAAATGATGACGCCCAGCGTGCGTTACGTGGCCGTCGTGCTTTCTGTGGTCGCAGGCGTTATCGCCTCGCAGGCGTTGATCACCGGCGCATTCACGATGGTGTCTGAAGCCACTCATCTGAACTGGATGCCGCATCTTCAGGTCCGTTATCCGGCCCGTACCCGCGGTCAGCTGTACATTCCTGTGGTCAATGTGGTGCTTTGCGTTTCCACGCTGTTGGTTTTGGCGCTATTCCGCGATTCCGAGCATATTTCCGCGGCGTATGGCCTGGCGTTGACCATCACCATGATCACCACCACCATTCTGCTTGCCGTCTACATCTGGCATTCGGGGCGTCGTCTCGGAGCGATCGTATTCACCGTGTTGTTCCTTGCAATCCAATTCATGTTCTTCTTCGCTTCCATGGCGAAGTTCCTGCATGGTGGTTGGTTCACGATGTTGCTTACCTTCGCGATTCTGCTGGTTATGTACACGTGGAACGAAGGCACGAAGCTGGAACGTGCGCAGCGTCGTCATATGCAGCCCGCCGAATGTCTACCGGTGCTGAAGCGGCTGCATGATGACGATACGATTCCATATTTTGCAGACAATATCGTCTACCTCACGTCGGATCCGGAAACGAAGCGTATCGATACTGATATCTTCTTCTCGATTTTCGCCGACCATCCAAAACGTGCCCGCGCTTGGTGGGCGGTTTCCGTCGAGACCGCCGATGAGCCGTTCACCCGCGAGTATTCGGTTGAGAATTTCGGCACGGATTACATGTTCCGTGTTCGCATTCGGCTTGGTTTCAAGGTTTCTCAGTCGATTCCAGCTTATATTCATCAGATCATGAACGATTTGTCGAAGTCTGGGGATCTGCCGAGGCAGGAAAGCCGCTATCCGAAGCTTGATGCTGATCCGAATATCGGTCCGATTCGATATGTGCTGATTCACAAGGCGCTTATGCCTGAGTCGAAGGTGTCGCAGCGTGGCGCGATTTCTTTGGAAGTCAAGTATGCGATTCGTCGTCTTGCGGGATCTCCGGTCAAATGGTTCGGCCTTGCGCCTTACAATCCGCTGATTGAGATACAGCCGCTGTTCCTCGCGACTCAGCGTCCTCCGCGGCTAAAGCGCGTGTGAAACAAGCCGTGAAACGGGCTGTGCGATGATGGTGATCGTATCCGCCATCATCGCGCAGCCCGTTTTCGTAGGGCATTTTGTAGGTTTTGCATGGTCTTATCGCGAAGAATCGTTGGAATCCCGATGTTTTTCGCACGCTATAAGCAATGTCGATAGCCATATGCGCGCGTTGCATCACAAGCCCTGTAGAGTAATCAACCATGTGCAGATTACTTGGATTCGCGGCAGCAGGAAGCAACACCAGTCTCAATGGCGTGCTCGGCATGCAGGCCGTACGCGATTTCCGCGATCTGAGCGAAATCCACAACGATGGCTGGGGCTCCGCGCTGGTCACCGTGCCGAGCGAGTCGCCGTATCTGCGTGACGGTGGCGCTCCCACTCCGGAAACCGGCACCGCCATCTACAAGAACACGATTGCAGCCCGACATGATCCGATTTTCGACGAGCTTGCGAACACTCCGGCTCGTGGAGGCCTGTGGCACTTGCGTTTGGCCAGCTCGAACCTGCCGCTGATTCTCGAGAACCAGCAGCCGTTCTACGCCAACGGATTGAGCTTCATCCACAATGGCGATATCTCCGACGATCAGGGCCGCAACATCATCACCAACCGTGCGTTCCCGGTCGATCCGAGCATCGTGCAGTCTACCGGCGGTCGTTCCGATTCCGCCATTTTCTTTGCAGTGATTCTGCAGTACATCGGTTTTGGTTTCGCACTCGACGAGGCGGTCGCGCAGGCTGTGCGCGAACTGCGCAAAAGCTATCCGAAGTCCAGCTACAACTGCATGATCCAGAGCCAAGACCAGTTCATCGCTCTGTGCGCGGCCGGTCGTGAGGTCACGTCCAAGCGCATCGTGGAAATCTACGACCAGTACGGCCGTGGCAACCAGGCGCATGATTATCGTGTGATGCGCTATCGTACGCTTGGTGAATCCGAAGCGGATCAGGCTGCAGGCCAGCTGAAGGGCGTGGTTGTGGCCAGCTCCGGTTTCGACCAGTGTGCCGAAGATGGCTGGACTCGTTTGGAAAACGATCAGATGATCGTCGCTTCCAACCGTACCGGCGCATTTCGTGTGCGTTCCATCTGAAATCCGTAATCTGAAATCCGTATTTCGGAATTTCCGACTGGAATTTTCATCTGGGATTTCCAGACATTTTTTTTCGACCGGATTCAGCATGTGGCAATCGTCATACAGCGCCTAAGATAGGCGGTATGACAACCGGATATATTCCTACACTCGCCCAAGTTGACGAACTGCATCGAAAAATCGCGCAATCGCAAGCCGCATACGATTTGATTCACGGACATTGCGTAGTCGTTGCCGACATCGCACGTCGCATGGCACGCAGGCAGAACGCACTGTTCACCCGCCGCTGCACGCTACCGGACGATGCCCCTGAAAAAGCGGGTGATTTCGGCCTTAGGCTTACGCAAGACGGTAATGGCAGCGAATCGTTCGGCATACTTCGCATTCCTTCCGTTCCATCATCGGACGGGCTTACGGGCGGAACCGTTCCGCCGAGGCTGATCGACGAGCATTTGGTGGTGATCGGTGGTCTGCTGCATGATATCGGCACGTATTTTCTGCTCAAACAAGACGGTTCCGACGGTGGGCCGCTGAAATTCGACGGTCCGAATTACGTACGGCATGGGCTTAAAGGCTACGAATATTTGTTGAACGAGGGTGTTGACGAGTCGATCGCGCAGTTCGCGCGCAACCACACCGGTGTGGGACTCACCAAAGAAGCGGTGGAATCGCAAGGGTTGCCGCTGCCTCCGGCCGACTATGTGCCCATGAATCTTGAGCAGGAAGTGGTGATGGTGGCCGACAAGTACAACAGCAAGTCGATTCCGCCGAAGTTCCTGACGGCCGAAGCCTATGCGCGCAAGGCGGCCCGTTTCGGCGAAAGCAACAGGCGCGAATGGCTGCGGCTGCTCGAACGATACGGCGTGCTTGACGTTACGCCGCTCGCCGAGCAGTACCACATGCGTATCGCGGAGTAAGGCAGACTGTTTTCAGAACACGTAAGCCCTTTGGAATTTGGCTAAAACCAGAATTCCAAAGGGCTTACCTATGGGCGCGCGAAAAGTCTATGTTCGTGCGCCCATTGCACTAGGCGGCTAGTCGAGTTCCACGCTGTGATCCATCGCATCGGCGACTTCCGGATTGGTGGTCACCACGATGATGGCGCGTTTGCGATCGGCATCGCGCTTGAACTTCTTCAACAGATCCAACACCACGGCCGCATCGTCGGCATCCAATCCAGAGGTCGGCTCGTCGGCGATGATCACTTCAGCCTCGCAGCTCAGCGCACGAGCGATGGCCACGCGACGCTGGTTCAGTTCGCTTACTTCGCCGACTGCCAGTCCGGACGTCACTTCATCGAAGCCCACGCGCTTGAGCAGTTCGCGGGCGGTCACAGGCTTCGGCTTGAGGAAGTTGCGGTTCGACGCATCCATGGCGTACAGCACATTGCTTTCCGCGTCGAGATCGGGGCGGAAAGCAAAACGTTGCGGAATGAATCCGATGCGGTGCCCCAACATTTCGACCGGTTCGACGTCGCTCAGGTTGGCGCTTTTGTGCATCACATTGCCGCGGTCCGGGCGCACCATGCCGACCATGGTGGCCAGCAATGCCTGATGCTGTTCGCGATCCTCCGCGTCCACGAGCACCGCATGCGTGGCGCCCGCATGGAACGACAACGACAGGTCGTCAAGAATATTGCGGCCGGTCTTGCGATTGGTCACGGTCACATGGTCGAGCGCGAACGTCGGATTCGCCTTGAAGAAGAACGCATCCTTTTTGCGATTGCGCTTGATTTCGTTGTCAAGCTGTGACGAAACGCTGGTTGCGGAATCGGCTTTCACCGCTTCATGCGTTTCCAGTGCGGTCGGTGCGTCGAAAGAACGCAAAGCGAGCGTTTCCTTCACTTGATTCGCGTTATTCACAGCCACGTCCGAATCGTCATTCGTGTCATCCGCAGCGTTATTTGCAGCATCGGCGGTTTCGGCGGCATCTGCAGTATCGTTGCCTGCAACCGCTGCGTTGTCATCGTCGTACACCACCGTAAAATCGATGGATTCAATGGAATCTGCGGAAGATTCGTCAGCTGCAATATCTCCGATTGCAGCATCATCGACGGTTTCGCTTGCCTCGGCTTCAGCGGTCTTGTCAACCACAGCCTCGTCAACCATGGTCTTGTCGATGTTCTCGTTCTTATCGTTCATATTGTCACTCATGCCGTCACCTCCGAGCGTTCCTCAAACAGTTGGTTCAGGTTGAAGCAGGCCACGCGCGCGAACGCCACGATGCCAAGCACCAGGCATGCGCCCAAGCCGTACCAGATCACATTCCACACCGAAGCGGACGTGATCGTCACAGCCTGCCCGCCAGCCCACGCGGTACCGATCGGTTTCGCCAACAGCGCGCCGGCACCCAAGCCGATGATCCAACCCGGAACCGTCATCATGAACGTTTCCAGCATGAACTGCCATCCCAAACGGCCCTTGGTCACGCCGGTGATCATCGCCATGCCGATCTCATCGCGACGGCCACCGACCGCCGCCCACACAATCAATGCCAGCAACGCGATTCCGCCGACGATCGTCATGGCCAACAGCACGATGCGCGCGGACGAAGCGGCGGAATCAAGCGGCTCGATCGACTTCTTATAAGCGGTAAGCGACGGCGAGGTGATTTCGTACGTCTTCGTGTCTAACTTGGCCTTCTTCACCAAGCGCACGAACTTGTTATACGTGGAAGGATTCGCCAGAGAGAACACAATATTGAGATTCGGAACGCCCCATCCCGTGGCCTCCGTCGTGTCAAGCCCGTTCTTGGCGAAGTTGATATACGTCGTGTAGATCACGTTCTCACGATTGTCCTTCGCGTATTTCGCGTCGGAATCGTTGCCCTCAGGCACGTCGCTGTCGTATTCGTAAATGCCGCGCACGGTGAACGTGTACGTTTCGGAAGCCTTCGACGGATTGCCGACCGTCACCTTGTCGCCGACCTTGAGATTGTTCTTATCGGCCAGCGCCTGCGAAATGAGTACGCCGTCGCTCTGCGTTTTATAGCTCAAATGCTTGCCCTTGACCACTTTGTAGTAGCCGTAATCGTTGATTTTCGCGGCGTCCAACGTGTAGAACGCCTGCAGGGTCAGATTGCCGCCGGTCTTGTCTTCGCTAGTATCGCTTTTCGCGGCGATCGCCTGTAATGACTTGCTTTCACGCACCGGCACTGACGTTGCCAACGTGTAATCGAAGGTCACGCTGTTGCTCTGCGCGGCCGTTGCGTACGTGCTGTACTTTTCCCACGTCAAGTACTTGTCGGTATAGCTGGAATCGGCGCCGTCGCGCTTGGCTTTGGTCTGCGCGGTCGGCCGAATCACCGCAGTGGCTTTCTGCGACTGGTATGTCTCATTGTTGGCGGTGTCGTCTGCTCGTATGACTGCCAGATCCACGGCAGCCGAAAAAGACACCAGTAATGCGAGTAGGGCGATTAGCGCGGTGCGCCATTTGACGCGGCCGAGCGCCGCCCATGCGTTCTTGAGAACGAACATGCGGTACTTCTCCAGTTCTCTGTTATTGCGCGCCGGCGCATGCCGACGTCAGCGTTGGCCGGGACGCGCGCTCCGCAGCAAGGCAGGCCCGTAGCGCATGGTGCGTCCCGTGAAATCATCTTGGGCTTCCAACGTGATTGTTTTCTTGCGCAACACTGTTATACCCCTGCATGAAGTCTGAATGATTCCTGAAAATCGACCGTTGAGCATGGTTGCGGCACTCGCTACGATGGAATCGATGACTTCCGAACAGATTACGAATACCGGTTCCGTAATGGCCAATCATGGCTCGATTCAGACGCCTGCGCAGACTCAACTTCGGCAGGACGGCTCGTCCAATGGCGGCCCGTCCGGACGGAAACGTGACCTGCGATGGCGTCCCGCGATGCTGCATCCGGCGTCGCTCCGCGTGTTATTGCCGTGGCTTACGTCGATTATCGGCATCGCATCCGCACTATGCCTGGTGATTGCGTGGTTCCCCTCCACGGTGTGGAATACGCCGATTGTCAGCAGCGATGCCCCTGCGCATTACTATTTCATTCGCCGCTTGCTTGACGAAGGTTTGGGGGCGGCACTGCATTTGTGGCCGCATAATTCGTTCTATCCGCCGTTATTCCATGTTTGCGCTTATTTCGTAATCAAAATCGCGGCGCTGTTCGGCGTGCAATGCTCTATTTACGCGGCATTCAATATCACATGGATCATCGCTTCGGGCGTGATTTTCCCTTCTGGAATGCTGGTATTGTGCAGGTATTTCCTACAACGTTGGAATCGCGGTAATCCAATTTCATGTATTTCGCAAGCATCGTCTACGCCTGAATCGTCGTCCGTATCTGAATCGTCGAATGTTTCAAATCAGCAGGTATCGTCAGCTGTGAATCGGCAATATAACGCCACTCTCGACGCTACTTTCGTTCTGCAGAATCTGATTGGACTGTTCGTGCCCGTGCTTGCCGTCAGCTCGGTGTGCCACCCGTACGGACTGCTGAATGCCGGTCCGCTGATCGCATTCGGTTTCGCCACGTCGCTGCTGCCGTTTCTTATCGCTGCCACGTTGCGCTTGTTCGATGAGATCGCCGCACGCGAGCATATAGTGAAATGGCTTGTGATCACTGCTGTCGCAGGTGTGGTTTGCCTCGTTGCACACCCGCGTATCGCATTCACGTATGCTCTGATTCTGGTGCCGTTCATTGTGTTGCGTTTGCCGTGGAAGCTGATTCTGGGTGCGTTTATCGCCATGTGTGTCGGCGCGGTTGCGTTTGTGGCCCTGATGCTTACGTCGTTCAAATCGGATCGTTGGGCGAATCCCGCTTCCTGGTTCCATAGCCATCAGCCGTCCAAGAATTTGTGGGAGTCGATTTCGTTCTGCTTCACGGATGGCCTTGACGGTTTTCCTGCGATTTTGTTCGCATTATTGCTGATTGCGGGAACCGTTGCCGCTTTCGTTTGCGCCTTCCGCCGCGCTGCTGTGCGCTCTTCGGATTCGCTTTCGGCTGCTGTTTCCACTGTGGCTCCCGCTTTTTCCGATGATGCTGATGCTTTGGTTTCCGATGCTGCGGTCTCCTTGGTTTCCGCTTCCGACCTGCCGACTGCTTCGTGTTCCGACGCTGCTGATGTCTCCTTATCCGCACCGTCCGAACCATCTCGACCTCGCCGCAACGATCGTCTGCGTGACGTGATCGCGTTGACGGCCGCGTTTCTGCTGGTCACGCTGGTATATGTGTGCACGGTCACGTTGGTTGGCGCGCTGCCGAATATCATCAGCTCTCCTTGGTATCGCGATGAAAACCGCATTATGACCATGCTTCCGCTGGTTGCGTTGCCGCTGCTTGTCATTGGCGTCAACGCGCTTTCCGAATGCGTTTCCGCGTGTGCCGCATCCGCTTCTTTCGTTCCTTCTGCATCTTCCTTCTCTGCGAAGAATAGTGCTTCTTCCGTTCCCTCCCTTTCTTCTGCGTCTGCTGTTTCTTCCGTGAAGAACGTTTCTTTCGCTTCCAATTGGATCGGCCCAATCGCCGCATTCCTTGTGATTGCGATACTTGCGGTTTCCGCTCAGATCGTATGCCCGTCTCGTACTGCGGCTCGCGATGCGATCATCGCGCATTCCAGCCTGAACCAAAGCGACCCCAACGAGCAGCTCACCGAGCAGAAGATTACTGTGCTGCGCAAGGTCATGGAACGTACTGGCACTCAGGCCACCATCATTTCCGACCCGTTGAACGGCTCGATGTATGCGGAGACGCTGTTCAATGCGAGCATGCTGTATCCGATCATCAATGCGCGCACCGATGTGCCATCCGTTCCGTTCGGCAAAGTGGAGACTGCGTTTGCTTCCGGCGATGGGCAGCAGGTGCTTGGCACGGTATGTCCGCTGACTGACGCTCCAGAGTACTTCCTTACGATGGGCGACCAAGCGCAAAGCTTGCAGTCGTTCCCGTATCGCGCCCAATACGATTCCTTCCATAATGAGGAATTGATTGATGCGTATGTGGATGGCGGCACGTTGGTGAAGGTTGCCGATTATTCGCAATACGGTCAGGGTTGGGCCCTCTACCGTTTCGGTTGCGCCGATTAATCGATTTTTGGCTGCGCTGCCTTGTTCTGTCGTCGCTTGCGCGCGCATATGCAAAACCGCACTTTCGATCAGTTGAGATCTGAATTTGTTCAGGACAACGATCGGCGGTGCGGTTTCGTTTATCTGCTTTCTTCTGCTTTCTATTTTTTCTGCTTTCAGTTGGGAGGTTTTCTCGGATGGGTTGGCTTAGGGGATTGGCCGTAAATGAGATAGTTCGGTGTGTGACACGCCCGGGTGTTGGTTTGTGGTGGGGTTTTTCCGGCGGTCCTGTGCCGTGCGGTGGCGTTCGCCGCCCGTTTTCCCGTGTTTTCGACACGCCGGTGGATGCGTTGTCTTCCAATGGTTTTGGCGGTGTTTGCGGGGTGCCGGGTTGCGTGGATCGGCAGGTTCGTGTAAATTGACTCTTCGCTGCCGCTCAGCGAGTGGTTCCCCGGTCGGGGTTCCGTAAGGTGGGTGAGTGGTGGTGGTTTGAGAACTCAAGAGCGTATTTG
>OCQB01000688.1_pt1 | contig 33175 bp, 22 predicted proteins | sample 1538631 | NCBI WGS metagenome assembly OCQB01 (sample SAMN04571713, study PRJEB22368) | human gut metagenome | biome: human gut; material: stool | host: Homo sapiens | place: Luxembourg | collected 2012-10-19
TTATGAAATAGTTGCGACTACCATGAATCAAAAACCAGCAAAGTAAACACGCCGGGAACGTTATGATATTTGGTGAGTTTTTGAGGCGGATGGCAACGTGGAAAAAGGGAGGGGATTCTTCTCCGGTGGCACGTATTTCTTTGCCATATTTCCAAAATTTACCCATTGCCAGGGTAAAAGACAGCGTGCAGGAAGAGAAATACTAGCAAAAGGTAAAGGAGATTTTTCTCTGATGAACCAAGTTTCCCGCGTTCCACTGGAGTTATTGCATTTAAAAATTACCGGTTGGATTCATGACCGCACTACCATCCTAGTGAGCATAAGAAAGGAGTTTTTATAGAACATTATTCAAGGTACAAAAAAAACTTCATCAAGTGGTAACGACTTTTATCTCTATTTTTTGCCGCTTGCGGATTTTCTGCTTGTGTTGAAGACTCAAAAAGAGGAGAAGATGGGTACATAGAATTACCCTCCTCCCATGAAAACCTGTTCTTTTGCTATTGGCTGCTTCTTAGGAATTTGCGGTATTTTTCCATCCATTGCCGACACTACGGTGCGCTATCCGTCTTCCTCTCCGTCCCATCTGGAAAAAGGGAAGCCGTTTCAACTGGTGTTTGACAAGGCCGTGGTGCCCGCTTCCGAGGTGGGAAAACCGGCGGACCCGGAACTGATGTCCTTTTCCCCGGAGAAGAAACCGGTGGAACTGGCGCTGGGCAACGGCGCCGGGACGGCCATGCCGGAAGGCGCGAAGCTGATGTTCGTTCCTCCTTCCTTGAAGTTTTCTTCCAAATGGATTACTCCCAACGTGCTGGAGTGCGTTCCGCTGGAGGAGGTTCCCTTCCGGTCCACCTATCTATGGAAACCGGCGGAGAATGTCCGTTTTCTGGACGGTTCCCTGGTGCCGTCCGTTCCGCTGCGTCTGACGGGGCGCACGACCTGGAATTTCTTCCTGTCTTCCATGGACAGGGGCTGGCAGGGCAGTGAAGTTTACCCGTGGGAGAGTTTTTTCCTGGTGATTCCCGACGCAGTTCTGGACAGGGGCAATCCTGCGAATGGCTTGTATCGCGACGGCAAGGGGTTCCTGATGCTTCCCGGTTATTGCTCATGGAAGGAGGCATTGGAAAAGAACCTCCGTTTTGCCGGCGTTTCAGATGAAGAGCAGTTGAGGTCCGCAGATTTTATGAAGCAGCTCAAGGCGGGAGCCGCGGGGTACGATGCGGGGTTCCGGCTAAGGCCTGCGACGTTGAAGGAGGTGAGAGACGCCAAATCCTACCGTGTGAGAAATATTGCAGGGGAGGGAAGGTTCAGAGGCCGTCCGGACGGCATGGTTGTTCCCGGCGTGTATGTCATTCAGCCGGAAGGAATGTTCCGGTATGGCAGGAATTATTGCCTGGTCAGTTTGGACGCTTCCTTCCTGTCCTCCCGGGGAGGAGGGCAGAAAACCGGATGGGAAGAAATCAAACTGGGGGCCGTGCCCCGTTTTTCCGCCTCCGGTTATTACCATGCGTTTTCCGGGAACGGAGGCCGGTTTACTCTGGAATGGACTCTCCCTGTCCTGATTGAGGATTTGGAACGGTTCTGCCGGGACCATGTGGAGTTTTTCGTGGAGGGCGGCGGGAAGCCGATGGCTTACGGTGATCAGGAGGGAGGCTTTACCACATCCCTTGACGGAGAGGATGCGGAGACGGCCGGGAAAATAGCAATCCGCCTGGACAGGGAACGGCTGGCGGAGATGAAGCATGCCCGGCCCCAGTGGTATACGTCCCTGCCTTTTCTGGTGAGCGCAGACGAGGCCGTTTTTAAACTGCAATGGAGGCTGAAGGGCGTCCGGTCCGTGGATGATCAGGAATTGGCGCGAAAGAATGCGGAAGGTTCCGTGGAAGTGGAGCCGGAGGATCCGTGCCTGTATCTGGATGCGGGCAACAACGGCGTCATGTACGCCGGATCCCGCAAGTTGAAAGCTTCCGTGAGCAATTTGAAGGATTTGACGGTGCGCGGCTACCGGATCAGGGACGGCCACCGGCACCAGACGCTGGCGGCCTACCGGAAGATTTATGAACGGGACCAGTCCGCGCCCCTTTCCCGTACCGTGACGGACCGCGACCAAAGGCATTTTCTGCCTGCGGAGCTTCTTGCGGCGGATAAGACGGGCGCGCTGATACTGGACGTGCGCGGCAAAACGGAAGCGGCCATCAGCCTGGACGGCCTGTTTGGCGGAGCCGTGGAGCCAGGCATGTATTTCATTGAGGTGGAAGGCCGTGTCAGTGATCCGGTGCTGGAGGCGTACAGGCTGTTTGGCGTGCCGTCGGAAAACGGAGGCAGAAGGAAGTTCGACGGAAAGGAGGCATCCTACGCCGCGCAGGCCGTCGTGCAGGTGACGGATTTGGGCGTTCTGCATAAAAAGACGGCGGATACCATGTTTGCTTACGTGTATTCCCTTTCCACCGGAAAAGCGGTGGAAAAAGCGCAGGTCCAATTGCTGGATGCGAACGGCTCCGTTCTGGCTTCCGTTCCCGTGGAGCACGGTTCCGTGATTTTGCCCATGGCCGGGATGAACGGAAAGGCCGCCTATGTTCGCGTCCTGTCCGGGGTGGACAGTTACCTGAGCCCCCTGGAGGATTGGCCGGGGCAGGTGAGGATGTGGTCCTTTGGCGTGAAGACGCTGCCCTACGAATGGGAAGCCCTGGGGCTGAATCCCGCCACTACCGCGGAAACGAGGGTGTTCATGTTTTCGGACAGGAACCTGTACCGCCCGGCGGAGACCATGCATTTGAAGGGAATCGTGCGCTCCCTGCTGGACAACAGGCTGGGCCTCGCTCCCGTGGAGGAGGTCAAGCTGACGGTCAGGGACGGACGGGACCGGGAAGTAGCCGTCAAGCAGGTGAAGTTGTCCGATGCGGGAACCTTTGACCTGGATTTCACGTTTCCCGGGGAAGAGACGGGAACTTACAGCGTCCTTGCCAGCCTGCGGCTGAAAGGGGATTCCGCGGAAGAGGAAAAAGAAGGGGCAGAGGATGATTCCTCCGACGAATACGATTACAAGAAGTATTACCGGAAGGAGTTTGACAAGAATAACCGGGAGTTCCGGTATGAGGTGGAAGTAGCCGAGTTCAAGCGGAACGAGTTTGAAGTGGAGGAGAAGATTCATGAATTGAAGCCCGGCGCTCATCTCCTGAAGGCGGATGTGAAGGCCACGAATTTTACCGGCACGCCTGTTTCAGGCGGCAAGGTGAACTGGTCCCTGCGCAGTACTTCCTCCAACTTTTATCCTGCCGGATACAAGGATTACCGTTTCGGGGATTACCGTGATGACGATGGGGGCTACTGGGAGGCCTATTACGGTTATTCCAGCAGCCGTTCCTCCTCCCACATGAAGCAGCAGTCCTCCGTGCTGGACGGGGAAGGCAGGAATACCGTGGAGTTCTCCCTGGACGGGCAGTCCTTCCCGCGGGTCAGGAGGCTGTCCCTCCAGGCTTCCGTGGTAAACGGGAATGAGCAGTTGGTCAAGGTTTCCCGAGGCGCCGTCTGGAATCCGGCTTCCGTGTTTGTGGGCGTGAAGAACAGTTCTTCCATCTGCCGCCAGGGAACGCCCCTGGATTTGCGCCTGATTGCCCTGGGGCTGGACGGCAAGCCCTATGCGGGCAGCGGCCTTGATCTCAACATGACCGTGACGCGCACCGCTTTCCGTCCCGCGCGCTACGAGAGCGGAGATGCCACCACCGTGCGCAATGACGAGGTAAGGAGCACGGTGCTGGAAAAGGCCCTGACGCTTGCCCCGGCGGATTCCGCGGATGTCCGTACGGGAGGAAAAGCCGTCTCCGTTCCCACCCCGCAGGACGGTATTTACGAGGTGGCTTTTTCCGGCAGGGACGCGGAAGGACGGGAATTCCGCACTGCCGTAAAGTACTGGGTTTACGGCAGCGACGTTTCCCCGTGGGAGTACCATGACGGCCTGAAGGTGAAGATCATCCCTGACAAGCAGTTGTACAAGCCGGGAGAGACGGCCCGTCTCTTGATCCAGACGCCCATTGAGGGGGAGGTGATGGTGACAGTGGAGCGGGAAAAGGTGCTTCGGAGTTTTGCCAGAAAGCTGACGCTGGACAATCCCGTGATTGAGGTGCCTCTGGAAGAGGCGGACGCGCCGAATGTCTATGTTTCCGTTTTCCTGGTGAAGGGGGCGGACCTGAGCAGCCGCAAGGTCCGCAATCCCCAGTTGAAGCTGGGATATGCCGCGCTGAAGGTTCAGCCTGTCCAGCATACCCTGAATGTAAAGGTGTTTCCCCCCGCCGGGATGTCCCGGCCCGGTTCCCCCGCCGTGGTCAGCGGCGTGGTGACGGATTATTCCGGCAGGCCGGTGCGGAATGCGGAGGTATGCCTGTTTGCGGAGGATGAAGGCACCTTACAGGTCATCGGGTACCAGACTCCCCGTCCCATCCGGTACTTCTATGCGGACCGCCCCCTGTCCGTGGGCACGTGGACGACGCTGGAACAAATTCTGGATGAAGACTGGGGTGGCCGCTCCACGGACAACAAAGGAGTTTTCATCGGCGGCGGAGATTCCTCGGACGGCTCCCGCAAAGCGCCGGAGAACCTGGATTTAAGGAAGAATTTCAACCCGTGCGCCGTGTGGCTGGCCTCCCTCCGTACGGACGGGGAGGGCCGTTTCAAGGCCGAGTACAGGAATCCGGATACGCTGACCCGCTACCGGGTGATGGCGGTCGCCCTGGCGGGAGCTGCCGATTTCGGAACCGGGGAAAGCGCCTATGTGGTAAACAAGCCCGTGATGCTGGAACCCGCTCCCCCCTTTACCGCAACGGAGGGTGATTCCCTGGACATTCCGGTGACGGTCAGCCAGACGGGTGACAGGAAGGGCCCGTGGGTGGTCACGCTGAAATCCGGGACCGCTGCGGCTTCCGTGCCCCAGCCCGTCCAGACGCTGACTTTGAACGGGAACCAGCCGAAAACGCTGGTGTTCAACGTAAAATTCACGCAGCCGGGGGAAGCCCGGCTGACCTGGGAAATCCGCGCCGCAGACGGCAGCGGCACGCCTTATTCCTCCGGCGTTTATTCCTTGCTGAAGGATTCCGTGGAGCACACGTTTGAGGTGGTGCCTCCCTTCCCGGAGCTGAGGGAGCTGCGCTGCTTCTCGCTTTCCTCCGGCCGGACGCTGGATCTGCCGGGGTTGCTGGCGACTCCCTTCCTGAAAGGCACCCCCATCCGGGTGACGCTGGGCACGTCCCCCCTGCTGTATGCGGACGGCAGCGTGAATTACCTGCTGCGTTATCCGTACGGATGCCTGGAACAGCTTTCCTCCTCCACGCTGCCCTGGATTTATGAACCGCTCCTGGCCAAATATCTCCCCGGTTTCAAGGGAAAATCGCCGGAGGACCGTTCCAGGGCCCTCCGGAGCGGCGTTTACAAAATCATGAAAAACCAGCTTTCTTCCGGCGGCCTGTCCTACTGGCAGGGTGGCACGGAGGTGAGCGAGTACTGCGCGTATGCCGCTCTGGTGCTGACCCTGGCGCGGGAGCAGGGGGTTTACATTCCGGAACAGGGCCTCAACAAGCTGTACACCTATCTGGGGCGTTCCCTGTCCGCCCGCCCGCGGGAGGGGCTCCTGGGGGCATGGGTGCTGGCCAGAGCGGGGCTCATGCCCGCGTCCCTGCTCAACCGCCTGCTGGACCATGCCGCTGAATTGAGGGCGGAAGACCGCCTGTACCTGGCCCTGGCGGCGGCCCTCTCTTCCCGTGCGGAGGCAAAGGAGCAGGCCCGGAGCCTGATGAATGTTTCCGGGGAGGAAATGAAACAGCCCCGCTGCCGTCTTCTGCTGGCGCTGGCGGAGATGGCGCAGGCCCCCGGTGACCGGGCTGTCCGGGAAAGGCTGGAACGCCTGATCGTGGACAGGATGTCCGGCTCTTTCGGAGGAAGGGCCCCCTATTCCACCTGGACTTCCGGCTGGGATGTGATTCTGCTGGGGGAATACCTGGAAGGATTGCAGGAGGCGCCCCTTTCCGCCGCCTTCCGCGTGGACCGCGGCGGCCGGACGTTTGACGGGATATGCTCCGTGTCTTCCCCGTCCCGGTTCCTGACCGCGGTTGGGGAGAAGGCCGTGCTCAGCCTTCCGGAAGCGGGAACCCGGGTATACGGCATGGCGGAGGCCCGCGGACGCAGCAAAACGCAGCAGGACGGAGCCGCCGTCAACAGGGGCTTTGCCGTTTCCCGCGTTTATGAAAGGCTTTCTCCGGAAGGAACCTGGACGCCTGCGGCGGAGTTTGCCGTGGGGGACCTGGTGAGGATTACGCTGCACGTGGACAAGTCCGCTGACCCGCTGACGTATGTGGTGATGGAGGATTACCTGCCCTCCGCTTTTGAGGCCGTCAATCCGGCGCTGCTTTCCCAGATACCGGGAGGCCGGGAGAGCGAGACGGCGGACGCAGGAAACCGCTGGTTCTACTGGAGCGGGTGGGTCTCCCACCGTGAATTCCTGAAGGACCGGGTGCGCTTTTTCGCCGATTCCTGGTCGGGAGGCCGCTTTACGGCGCGCTACCTGGCGCGGGTGACCAAGTCCGGCTCCGTTATCGCCCCGTCCGCCAAGGCGGAGCTGATGTACAAGCCGGAAACCTACGGATTGAGCATTCCCCAGAAACTGACCGTCTCCGCGGGGAAGTAAGTGCAGTGTTTTCATGATGCGGCGCAGATCTATGAACAGGGCGGTTTTCAAAAAGCTCCTTCAACGGAAAACCCTTCTTTGGATTGCCGGAGGGCTGGCCGCCGCGTGGCTGCTTGCATGGTATGCCGTGCCCTGGCTGGTTCCCCTGCCGGAAGGGCTGCTCCATCCGGAAGAGCGGGGCGCCATGGTCCTGGACAGGGACGGCGGCAGAATCGCCACATTGCCGGGACCGGATTATTACCACACGGAGCCTGTCCGGCTCCGGGAGGTTCCGGACATGCTTCTTAAGGCTACGCTGGCGGCGGAAGACAAACGCTTTTTCAGCCACGGAGGGGCGGATTTCCTGGCTCTGGCCCGCGCCGCGGCGGCGAATGCCGCAGGCGGGGAGGTTGTGTCCGGAGCGTCCACCATCACCCAGCAGCTCGCCAAGAATGCCAATCCTCCCGCACGCAGGAACCTGTGGACCAAGGCCCGGGAGTTTTTCCAGGCCCGGCGCATGGAGATGAGCATGAGCAAGGAGGAAATTCTGGAGTCCTATTTCAACCGCCTGGATTACGGCAATCTGCGCCGGGGGCCCGCCGCGGCGGCGCGTTTCTACTTTGGCCGGGAGATGGCCCGCCTGTCCCTGGCGGAATGCGCCCTGCTGGCGGGGTTGCCGCAGGGGCCGTCCTTCTTGAACCCCCTCCGGCATCCGGAACGTGCGCTGGAACGGCGGAACCGCGTTCTGCGGCGTCTGGAGGAGGAAGGCATGTTCCCGGCGGACATGGTGAACAGGGCCTTGCAGGAACCCCTGTTCAGCGCCGGAATGGAAGAAGGGCGGCAGCCGGCGGCTCCCCATGTAACAGCCGCCCTGATGCACGCAGGACGGACGGGGGAGGTGCGCACGACGCTGGACGCCTCCCTGCAGCGCGGCGCGCTGGAAATCGTGAGGAGGGAGCTGGAACGCTTGAAAGGCCATCATGTGACACAGGCCGCCGTAGTTGTGGCGGAAAACGCCACGGGGAATATTCTTTGCCTGGTCGGTTCCGCGAACCGGAAGCATCCGGCGGGGGGGCTGATGGACGGGACTTCCCTGCCGCGCTCCCCCGGTTCCGCCCTGAAGCCTTTCGTGTACGCCCAGGCATTTGTCCTGGGGGCCTATCCGGGAACCGTTCTTCCGGACGTTCCCACCACGTACCGGAGCGCGCACGGGCTGGAAGCGCCGCAGAATTACAACAGGGCCTACATGGGTCCCGTTTCCGTCAGGCAGGCCCTGGCCTGTTCCCAGAATATCCCGGCCATGAGGGCTCTGGATACCTTCGGCGGCCCGTCACGGCTACTGAAACTGCTGGAAAACCTGGGTATCCGGGGCATCCAGGGAGACGCCGCGCATTACGGCCTGGGCCTCGCCATCGGCAATGCGGAGGTGACCTTGCGGGATTTGACCGGGGCTTATGCGTGCCTGGCGCGCGGAGGCTCCTTCCTCCCCCTGAAGCTGGAGCAGGGCGCTTCCGTTCCGGAACGGCCCGTACTGCCTGCGGAAGCCTGCTTCATGGCGGCGGACATTCTGGCGGACCGGGAAGCCCGGATGGCGGCGTTCCATGACCGGGAGCTGATGAACCTTCCCTTCCGGTATGCGTGCAAGACGGGCACTTCCTCCGATTTCCGCGACAACTGGTGCGTGGGCTTCACCCGTGAAATCACGGTTGGCGTCTGGGTGGGCAATTTTGACGCCTCCCCCATGAAGCAGGTGGGGGGCATGGATGGAGCGGCCCCCATTTTTGCCGGGGTCATGAGGCTGGCTCACCGCAATCTTGCCCCTTCCTTCCCCGGTCCCCCTCCCGGCATGGTGCGCATCCGCATTGATTCCCGCACCGGAAAGAGGGCGGAGGGGCTGGATCTGCCGCAAGCCCATGTCCGGGAGGAATGGGCTTCCCCGGAAACGATGCCGCAGCCGGCCTCCCCGGCGGATTACGATGCCGTGGGACGGGCATATCTGGACAGCCGTTATACGGAGTGGTTTACCAGTCCTTCCTGCACGGTGGGGAATACCTTCTGCCTGCTTCCGCGGGCGTGGTCCGGGGAGGCTCCCCGCATCCTGGTTCCGGCAGACGGCTCGCGCCTGGCGCTGGATCCGGAACTGCCCGGCGGGGGACGCAGGCTCAAACTGCGCTCCAACCTGCCGGCGGGGGCGGTGTGGTCATCCCCCACCCTGACCGTCGTGCAGTATGGAGAAGAGGCTTCCGTGCTGCTGGAACCGGGAGCGCACGTCATTACCGTGCGCCATCCGGAGCTGAACCTGGAGCAGCGTTCGTCAATTACCGTCAGGGAACTGTAACAAGAAGCCGGGAGTTTTCCTCCCGTGCGCACGTGGAAAAAGCGTTCCGCTCAGTCCAGCGGCAGGATGGAGGTGACCAGCATCTTGAACCGTTCCTGCGCAATGACGGAATGAGGCACTCCGGCGGGAATCAGGAGAGTCTTGCCCTGCGGAAGGTTGACCTCTTCATTGCCCACGGTAAAATACGCCGTCCCGTCCAGAATCTGCACCAGGGCGGGGCCGGGCGTCTGGTGGGTGGGGAGGAGCTGCTCGTCGTCAAAAGCCAGGATGGTCATGTTGACGCCTTTGGAACGCACAAGGGCCAGGCTGGTGATTTGCCCTTCGCGGTATTCAATCAGGTCAGCGTAATTGAAAGGCGCCCGTTCGGGGATATGCTGAATTGCTGTCATGCAGGTTGGACACACTCATTTCCCCTTCCCGTTTCCGCCATGACAGGCTTCCGGGAAAAAGGTCCGCTCCAGACCCGGGAGCGGACCTTGGCATTCAGCATTCATATGGTGCTTACTTACGGGTTCAACGTCCTGAGTTCATAGGCGTGGGGTCGGGTTCACAAGTAAACAGCAACCATTTTATACATGAAAAGTACAATTTGCTTCAAGAAAATTTTGGTGAAAAAATACAGATTTAATTCTGCTGCAAGGAGAACCGGATTTAACGCCCGCATGTGGCCGTTTCCGCCTGCGGGCGTGTGCCGTCAGCGGTTCCGCCGCCTGCGCCTCGCTGGCCTGCTGGGTCTGGCTCATGACCTGCCGGGCTTCGTCGGCCAGTGTCGCCATGCTCTGGGCCAGCGGTTCGATCTGCTCCGCTAACTCGTTGATGCCTCTGGATTTCTTCACTCTGTCGATTGCGTTCATGGTCTATTGCCTCCCGGTATTCCTGTAAGTCGATGATCTGGGCGTTGGCGGTGTCGATGTTCAGGGCCACGTCTGCCCGGTCGGTGCGGATGCCCCGGCCTTCCATCTCCACCACGTTCGGCCCCAGGTGAACACCGGGCAGGCGCTCGATGCCCTGCGCCTCAAGTGTTCTGTGGTCAATGCGGGCGTCGTGGCCAGCCCGCTCTAATGCCCGGTTGGCATGGTCGGCCCATGCCTCGCGGGTCTGCTCAAGCCATGCCTTGGGCTTGAGCGCTTCGGTCTTCTGTGCCCCGCCCTTCTCCGGGGTCTTGCCGTTGTACCGCTTGAACCACTGAGCGGCGGGCCGCTCGATGCCGTCATTGATCCGCTCGGAGATCATCAGGTGGCAGTGCGGGTTCTCGCCGCCACCGGCATGGATGGCCAGCGTATACGGCAGGCGCTCGGCACCGGTCAGGTGCTGGGCGAACTCGGACGCCAGCGCCTTCTGCTGGTCGAGGGTCAGCTCGACCGGCAGGGCAAATTCGACCTCCTTGAACAGCCGCCCATTGGCGCGTTCATACAGGTCGGCAGCATCCCAGTAGTCGGCGGGCCGCTCGACGAACTCCGGCATGTGCCCGGATTCGGCGTGCAAGACTTCATCCATGTCGCGGGCATACTTGCCTTCGCGCTGGATGTAGTCGGCCTTGGCCCTGGCCGATTGGCCGCCCGACCTGCTGCCGGTTTTCGCCGTAAGGTGATAAATCGCCATGCTGCCTCGCTGTTGCTTTTGCTTTTCGGCTCCATGCAATGGCCCTCGGAGAGCGCACCGCCCGAAGGGTGGCCGTTAGGCCAGTTTCTCGAAGAGAAACCGGTAAGTGCGCCCTCCCCTACAAAGTAGGGTCGGGATTGCCGCCGCTGTGCCTCCATGATAGCCTACGAGACAGCACATTAACAATGGGGTGTCAAGATGGTTAAGGGGAGCAACAAGGCGGCGGATCGGCTGGCCAAGCTCGAAGAACAACGAGCGCGAATCAATGCCGAAATTCAGCGGGTGCGGGCAAGGGAACAGCAGCAAGAGCGCAAGAACGAAACAAGGCGCAAGGTGCTGGTGGGGGCCATGATTTTGGCCAAGGTGAACAGCAGCGAGTGGCCGGAGGATCGGCTCATGGCGGCAATGGATGCGTACCTTGAACGCGACCACGACCGCGCCTTGTTCGGTCTGCCGCCACGCCAGAAGGATGAGCCGGGCTGAATGATCGACCGAGACAGGCCCTGCGGGGCTGCACACGCGCCCCCACCCTTCGGGTAGGGGGAAAGGCCGCTAAAGCGGCTAAAAGCGCTCCAGCGTATTTCTGCGGGGTTTGGTGTGGGGTTTAGCGGGCTTTGCCCGCCTTTCCCCCTGCCGCGCAGCGGTGGGGCGGTGTGTAGCCTAGCGCAGCGAATAGACCAGCTATCCGGCCTCTGGCCGGGCATATTGGGCAAGGGCAGCAGCGCCCCACAAGGGCGCTGATAACCGCGCCTAGTGGATTATTCTTAGATAATCATGGATGGATTTTTCCAACACCCCGCCAGCCCCCGCCCCTGCTGGGTTTGCAGGTTTGGGGGCGTGACAGTTATTGCAGGGGTTCGTGACAGTTATTGCAGGGGGGCGTGACAGTTATTGCAGGGGTTCGTGACAGTTAGTACGGGAGTGACGGGCACTGGCTGGCAATGTCTAGCAACGGCAGGCATTTCGGCTGAGGGTAAAAGAACTTTCCGCTAAGCGATAGACTGTATGTAAACACAGTATTGCAAGGACGCGGAACATGCCTCATGTGGCGGCCAGGACGGCCAGCCGGGATCGGGATACTGGTCGTTACCAGAGCCACCGACCCGAGCAAACCCTTCTCTATCAGATCGTTGACGAGTATTACCCGGCATTCGCTGCGCTTATGGCAGAGCAGGGAAAGGAATTGCCGGGCTATGTGCAACGGGAATTTGAAGAATTTCTCCAATGCGGGCGGCTGGAGCATGGCTTTCTACGGGTTCGCTGCGAGTCTTGCCACGCCGAGCACCTGGTCGCTTTCAGCTGTAAGCGTCGCGGTTTCTGCCCGAGCTGTGGGGCGCGGCGGATGGCCGAAAGTGCCGCCTTGCTGGTTGATGAAGTACTGCCTGAACAACCCATGCGTCAGTGGGTGTTGAGCTTCCCGTTTCAGCTGCGTTTCCTGTTTGGGGTCGTTTGCGGGAAGGGGCGGAATCCTACGCTAAGGCTTTGGCCAGCGATATTCTCCGGTGAGATTGATGTGTTCCCAGGGGATAGGAGAAGTCGCTTGATATCTAGTATGACGTCTGTCGCACCTGCTTGATCGCGGCCGCGATAGCTAGATCGCGTTGCTCCTCTTCTCCATCCGCGTTCCAAGCTGCGGAAAGGCACCCATAAGCGTACGCCTGGTCGAGCAGGCGACGCGGATCGACGTCCAGCGCACGAGAGAATGCGTCCGCCATCTGTGCAATGCGTCTAGGATCGAGACAAAGGTCGTCTCTGTCAGCCGGATCGTAGAACATATTGGCGGCGCCAAAGCCCACTTCACCGACCAGACCGACGGGATCTATCACCAGCCAGCCGCGACTGGAGAACATGATGTTTTCATGATGCAGATCGCCATGTAGCCCACGCAGTTCCGAGGCATTGCTCATCATTTGATCGGCTATAATCGCCGCGTGGACGTAGTCAGTTTGACAACCTGCGTTTTGATCATCGCGCGCCCGCTGAAACAAAGCTGCAAAGCGATCCCGGATCGGGAGAAGGGCAGAAGGCAGGGGTTCCTCAGATGCGGCATACAGCTTCGCCATTAGTTCCGCTGCAATTTCGGTCGCCTGGTAGTCGCCGTGCTCGGCAACGATGTGAGAGAGCATTCGCTCCCCGGCATATTCGAGCAACATCAGATTGTTCTCACGACCGAGCAACCGGACTGCTCCCCTCCCATTGCGCCATACCAGATAGTCGGCCCCGCGCAGTTCATCAGCAATGTCTTCTATAGGTTTCAATCCCTTGACGATTGCAGGAGTCCCGTCTGGCAATGAAACTTTCCAAACGAGGCTGGAAAAGGTGTCCGCAATGAGAACAGGTTGCGAAACGTGCCAATGAGCAGGAAAAACAGGCGGCATGAACATCAACCCCAAGTCAGAGGGTCCAATCGCAGATAGAAGGCAAGGCGTTCGCGGTCGGGGGCTTCGATCCCCAATACATTGAATAGGACAGCGAAGGCGCGCTCTGCTTCATCTGGCGCTGCCCAGTTCTCTTCGGCGTTAGCAATCATGAGTGCCAAATCGGCATAGCGATCTGCTGTTCCGAGCCGCCCAAGGTCGATCAGACCCGTGCATTGAAGAGTTTTAGGGTCCACCATGAAGTTCGGCATGCAGGGATCACCATGGCAAACAACCATATCGGTGCGCTCTTGGTCGAGCCGCACCGGTAGCTCTCGTTCGACACGAGCCAAAAGATCGAGCTGCGGCGTACTCTTGTCCTCGTCCGGTAAGAAGTCGGGATTGACGGCATTGCGGGACACCACATCAACGGCGCGTCCGAACATTCGCGACAGCCTGCGCTCAAACGGACATTGATCAACCGATAGGCTGTGAACAGCGCCAAGTTGCTGCCCCATTGACGGCCACGCTTTGAGCAAATCCGCTCCAGACAGATCAGCCGCCGGTACTCCCGGAATTGCCGTTATCACCAAGCATGCACCCTCCTGTTCCTCCTGCCAGTTGATGACCTCGGGGCAAGCCACACCTCGACCTTTGAGCCAAATGAGGCGGTCACGCTCTCCAGCGAGCTCACCGCGGCGGGAAGCAGGTGCGATTTTCGCGAAGGCATGCCCGTCACCACGTCGAAAAACAAAATCACCAGATTCTCCGCCTCTGACAGGCAACCAGTCAGAATGCGATTCACCAAAAAAAATATTAGTTCGATTCAATGGAGGTTCCTTCAGTTTTCTGATGAAGCGCGAATATAGAGAAATATCCCGAATGTGCAGTTAACGAATTCTTGCGGTTTCTTTCAGCGCCGCCAATACCGCCAGCCCGTCGCGCAAGGGGCGCGGCTCGTGTGTGCGGATGAAGTCAGCTCCACCTGCGGCGGCGGCAAGCTCTGCAGCGAGTGTCGCGGCCCCGACATCCCCCGGACCACGGCCTGTGAGCGCGCGCAGAAAGGATTTGCGCGAAACAGACAGAAGCACCGGCAAATCGAAGCGCAGCCGCAATTCATCGAACCGCGCCAGCACCGAGAGCGAGGTTTCGGGAGCAGCCCCCAGAAAAAACCCCATGCCGGGATCAAGGACAAGGCGGTTGCGTTTGATACCGGCACCCGTCAGCGCCGCGATGCGCGCGTCAAAGAACGCCGCAATGTGATCCATGATGTCGCCAGCGGGTGCCTCGCGCCGATCTGCCTGCCCGTCTTGCACCGAATGCATAACGACGAGTTTGGCAGATGATTTCGCCAATTGCGGATAGAACGCAGCGTCTGGAAAACCGCGAATATCATTGAGATAGGCCACACCACGCGACAAGGCATAGGCTTGCGTCGCGGGTTGATAACTGTCGAGCGAGACGGGAATGCCATCTGCCTTGAGCGCGTCCAGCACCGGCGCGATACGCGCGATTTCTGTGTCGGACGAAACAGGCGCGGCGTCGGGATTGCTGGATGCCGGACCGAGGTCGATCACATCTGCCCCCTCGGCCATCAGCTTACGCGCCTGCGCAATGGCTGCGTCTGGCGCCAGATACCGGCCTCCATCGGAGAAACTGTCCGAGGTTATGTTGACGATGCCGAAAATGATGAGCGATTTATTCATGGGGGCTTCTATAATAATAATAATCGAGCATGAGTATCATACGGATGCTCGGGTCGAAAGGGAATCCCCAGGCGAGTAACCTGTTTGCGGTGATCCATTAGCTGCAGGAGCAGAAGAGCATACATCTGGAAGCAAAGCCAGGAAAGCGGCCTATGGAGCTGTGCGGCAGCGCTCAGTAGGCAATTTTTCAAAATATTGTTAAGCCTTTTCTGAGCATGGTATTTTTCATGGTATTACCAATTAGCAGGAAAATAAGCCATTGAATATAAAAGATAAAAATGTCTTGTTTACAATAGAGTGGGGGGGGTCAGCCTGCCGCCTTGGGCCGGGTGATGTCGTACTTGCCCGCCGCGAACTCGGTTACCGTCCAGCCCAGCGCGACCAGCTCCGGCAACGCCTCGCGCACCCGCTGGCGGCGCTTGCGCATGGTCGAACCACTGGCCTCTGACGGCCAGACATAGCCGCACAAGGTATCTATGGAAGCCTTGCCGGTTTTGCCGGGGCCGAAAGGCTTGTCTTCGCGGAACAAGGACAAGGTGCAGCCGTCAAGGTTAAGGCTGGCCATATCAGCGACTGAAAAGCGGCCAGCCTCGGCCTTGTTTGACGTATAACCAAAGCCACCGGGCAACCAATAGCCCTTGTCACTTTTGATCAGGTAGACCGACCCTGAAGCGCTTTTTTCGTATTCCATAAAACCCCCTTCTGTGCGTGAGTACTCATAGTATAACAGGCGTGAGTACCAACGCAAGCACTACATGCTGAAATCTGGCCCGCCCCTGTCCATGCCTCGCTGGCGGGGTGCCGGTGCCCGTGCCAGCTCGGCCCGCGCAAGCTGGACGCTGGGCAGACCCATGACCTTGCTGACGGTGCGCTCGATGTAATCCGCTTCGTGGCCGGGCTTGCGCTCTGCCAGCGCTGGGCTGGCCTCGGCCATGGCCTTGCCGATTTCCTCGGCACTGCGGCCCCGGCTGGCCAGCTTCTGCGCGGCGATAAAGTCGCACTTGCTGAGGTCATCACCGAAGCGCTTGACCAGCCCGGCCATCTCGCTGCGGTACTCGTCCAGCGCCGTGCGCCGGTGGCGGCTAAGCTGCCGCTCGGGCAGTTCGAGGCTGGCCAGCCTGCGGGCCTTCTCCTGCTGCCGCTGGGCCTGCTCGATCTGCTGGCCAGCCTGCTGCACCAGCGCCGGGCCAGCGGTGGCGGTCTTGCCCTTGGATTCACGCAGCAGCACCCACGGCTGATAACCGGCGCGGGTGGTGTGCTTGTCCTTGCGGTTGGTGAAGCCCGCCAAGCGGCCATAGTGGCGGCTGTCGGCGCTGGCCGGGTCGGCGTCGTACTCGCTGGCCAGCGTCCGGGCAATCTGCCCCCGAAGTTCACCGCCTGCGGCGTCGGCCACCTTGACCCATGCCTGATAGTTCTTCGGGCTGGTTTCCACTACCAGGGCAGGCTCCCGGCCCTCGGCTTTCATGTCATCCAGGTCAAACTCGCTGAGGTCGTCCACCAGCACCAGACCATGCCGCTCCTGCTCGGCGGGCCTGATATACACGTCATTGCCCTGGGCATTCATCCGCTTGAGCCATGGCGTGTTCTGGAGCACTTCGGCGGCTGACCATTCCCGGTTCATCATCTGGCCGGTGGTGGCGTCCCTGACGCCGATATCGAAGCGCTCACAGCCCATGGCCTTGAGCTGTCGGCCTATGGCCTGCAAAGTCCTGTCGTTCTTCATCGGGCCACCAAGCGCAGCCAGATCGAGCCGTCCTCGGTTGTCAGTGGCGTCAGGTCGAGCAAGAGCAACGATGCGATCAGCAGCACCACCGTAGGCATCATGGAAGCCAGCATCACGGTTAGCCATAGCTTCCAGTGCCACCCCCGCGACGCGCTCCGGGCGCTCTGCGCGGCGCTGCTCACCTCGGCGGCTACCTCCCGCAACTCTTTGGCCAGCTCCACCCATGCCGCCCCTGTCTGGCGCTGGGCTTTCAGCCACTCCGCCGCCTGCGGCCGGGCGTGCGCTTCTCCTTTCTGCCTGGGGAGGCTGTCTTTTCCGGCTGCCGCCGTTCCTCCCGTGAGGCGATGGTAAAATCCGCCCACTGCTGTTCCCGGTCCACTTTCACGGGAATGACGGGAATGCGCAGCCCTGCGCACAGCACGGAGCCGTGGTCGCTCTTCCAGCGGTTGGCGAATGCCTCGTACACCCAGCGGCCGCCGGGAAGCTTGTCCGGCTTGATCAGCCCCTTGATCTGGAGGCGCGGGATTTCCAGCAGCACGCCGAAGTGGCGCGTTTCCGTAATCAGGGCCTCGTGCACTTCCGGATGGTCCGCATAGCACTGGCCTTCCAGCCATTCGAAAAGCTTCATCCGGTTGGCGTCCTTTTCCGCACTGGCGGAAGTGCGCTCCGTCTCTGAAATGTGTTCCGCGTCCTCCTCCAGCCTGCCTACGCTGCCGGCGCCTTTGGCCCCCTTGGGGGGATTGGCCAGCAGGGGATTCAGGGAGCGGTGAACCACCAGGTCCGCGTAACGGCGGATGGGGCTGGTGAAGTGGCAGTAATTGGCGGTGGCCAGGCCGTAATGGCCCAGGGGCTCCGTATCGTACCTGGCCCGCATCAGGCTTTTCAGGAGCGCCAGCTTGAGCAATTGCTCGTCCGGGGAACCCTTGATGGACTTCATCAGCTCATTAAGGTACTGGCGCTGGCCGATGTCGTGGACGGGGTGCCCGTACAGTTTGCACAACTGGCCGAATTCAAAGAGCTTGGCGGAATCCGGTTCTTCATGGACACGGTAGATGGTGGGGCGGTTCCTGTTTTTCAGCGTCAGGGCCACGGCCTCGTTGGCGGCCAGCATGCACTCCTCAATGAGCTGGTGGCTCTCATCGTACTCTTCCGTGATGATGTCCGTCACGCGGCCGTCCTTGTCCATGACGGCGCGCACTTCCGGGAAGTCCAGGTCCAGGGCTCCCTTGGCGTAGCGGTTGCGGCGCAGGATGGAGGCCAGCTTCCAGGCTTCACGGACCATGGAGGGAACTTCCCCCTTGTCATGCCCTTTCAGCATGGTGAAGGCCTCCTGGTAGGTCAGGCGCGCCTTGCTGCGGATGAAGGCGTCCGCGAAGCGGGCGTGGAGCATCTTCCCCTTTTTATCAAACTTCATTTCGCATACCTTCGTCAGGCGCACGACGTCCGGCCGCAGGCTGCACAAATCATCGGAAAGGCGGGGAGGCAGCATCGGAAGGACGCGGTCCGGCAGGTAGGTGGAGTTGCCGCGGCGCAGGGCTTCCTCATCCAGCGCGCCGCCGGGCTTCACAAAATGGGAGACATCCGCGATGTGGACGGCCAGCGTCCAGCCGGACGGAGTGGCCGTGATGGAGATGGCGTCGTCAAAATCCCTGGCGCTTGCCGGGTCAATGGTGATGACGGTGCGGTCCGTCCAGTCCTCCCGGCGGCCCAGTTCCGCGGAAGAAGGGTTTTTCCGGAAAGATTCCACCTCCTGAAGCACGGAGGCGGGGAATTCCACGGGCAGGTCATACTTTCTGATGACGGCTTCCATGTCCACGTGGGGATCGTCCGGGTAGCCGAGCACCTCCACGATTTTCCCGCGCGGGGCCTTCTTTTCTTCCCCGCGGGACACGGGTTCCACGGAAACCAGTTGGCCGGGAAGCACCTCCATGGCGGGTTTTTCCACCAGTTCAATGTATTCCGGAGAGCCTACGCCGTCCCCGAGCACGCGGCCCAGCTTGTTCTTTCCGGCGCGGAAAACGCCCAGCCAGCGGGAGCGCGCGCGTTCCGTCACTTCCTCCACGCGGGCTTTCATGCCGGTATCCGGAGAAGAAAAGCGGTCCCTGCGGACGTTTCTCCGGCCCTTGGCCGCCTTGCGTTCCACGCGCACGGCCACGCGGTCCCCGTCCAGGGCGGTTCCCAGGTGGTTGGGCTTGAGCTCCAGCTCCGGAATGGCCTCCAGATCCCACCCCAGGTCCGCCGCGGCGGGATCCCCCTTTTTGGGGAGAAAAAGAATCTTGCCGGAGCGCAGGATGCGGATCATGCCGTGCACCAGGTTCCGGCGTTCCCGTTTCAGGGCGTATCTCCCCTTTTGCAGCCGCACGAGCCTGCCTTCCTCCTCCAGCTGGTCCACAATGGCGCGGAAGTCCTGCTTCTGCCGGGAATCCACGTTCAGGGCGCGGGCCAGTTCTGATTTGCTCTGGGGTTCGTAATGTCCGTCTTCCATGTGACGGACCAGGCGGTCTTTAAGGGAATTATTCATCTTGCGGAAGTTCCGGGAAAGGAGTCTTCCATTCCCATTGATGCCATCATAAGGCGGTTTTTGCGCCGCTTCAAGGCGCGGGCGGTGCATTCTTTGTCCGCCTTTCTCCTTGCCAGGCCCGGGCTTGCGTTATCTGGGCCGGAGCGTGCCTTCCGTGGTGCCGAGCTGTTCCGCGACGTCCAGTTCCCGGATGAGCCGGGCCGCAGTGCAGGAGCCGTCCAGCAATTCCCGGTAGCGGGATACCAGAAGGCGTGCTTTTTCCGGAGAATCGTCCAGCAGTTCCACGCGGAAGCGGGAAAGGCCCTGATGGCGGAAACCCCGGAAAAAGCCGGCTCCCGTCTGCGCGCGGCCGTTGAACAGGGTGTTCCGGCACCCGGCGTCCGCCAGCAGGGGATGGAGCTGCCCCACGCGGTCCCGCAGCTGCACGTGGTACCGTTCACAGGGGCGGCCGCAGTTCTTATAGCTGGAGCCGTCCGACAGGAAGGTGCAGAACACGCAGTGCTCCATGTGGAACATGGGCATGTGCTGGTGCAGAGTCAGTTCAAACCATTCCGGCGGCGCGGCGCGGAGCAGGTCCTCCACCTGTCCGGCGTTCAGGTCATAGGAAATGGTGAGATAATCCAGGTTCCCCTGTTCCTTCAGGATGGCCGCGCTGTACGGATTGGCGACATTCAGGGAAAAATCCCCGATGCGGTGCAGGGGGGAATGGCGGAAGTACTGCGCCGCGCCCAGGTTGCGGATGAGGACGCCGTCCGGCTCCGCCCGTTCCATGAGCTTGAAGTAACCGGTTTCCGACGGCTTCTGGATGCGGGGCGTCGCCAGAAAGACGGGGATGCTTTTCGTGTGCCGCCGGACCGCTTCCACTCCCGCCGCATAGTCCCGGAGGTCTTCAAAATCCAGATAGACGGCGTCCGCCCCGGCATCCAGAACGGAAGGTATCTGTTCCGGCCTGCGGCACAGCACGGACAGGTGCGGCGGCGCGTCCGGAGTTGCCGCACCCGCCGGAAGCGCGGGAAGGACGAAAGGTTCCGGAAGACGGGTGGGAACGGAGGCTTCCCTCTCCTGCCGGACCGTTTGAATTTGTTCCACGAGGGCGCGCCTTGTCTGGTTGAGGATGCTGAGCGGGAGCATCAGGCCCTCCGGCAGGCGGCATTCGCAGGAAGCCAGGCGGAACCCCGTTCCTCCCAGCCTGCCGAGCTGCTGTTCCAGAACTTCAGGAGTCAGCGGGCGTTTTTCCGCCGTTTGCAGGGGCTGTGTGGACTGCACGGAACACCCGTATTCCGGGCAGGAAACCGTCAGAGGCTCCCCGGCGGATCCGGTGCATGCCAAATGGAGGGGAAGGACGGCCTCCGGCAGGTGCTCCCGCATTTTTTTCAGCTCGGCGTTCAGGGCCGGATCATCCGTTTTCCAGAGCTTCTGCCCCGGCCTGACCTTGCTCCAGTCAATGCCGGAGGCTTTTCCGTGGAAGAAAAGGCGGTTTCTCTGCACTTTCCAGATGCGGCCGCCCTGTTCTTCATTGCGGTCCTCCCCGGCGTCAATGACGAAGCCGTCGCCGGGAGCGAGCGGAACGTTCCCTTCCGGCCTGATGTCCAGCCAGCCCTGGCTGCTGTCCACAATGGTGCCTGCATAGGCGCCGCGCTTCTTGCCGTGGCGGCCGTGGGTCAGGCGCGGGTGGTCCGTGCCGTCCAGCCAGCCGGTGGAAAAGCCGCGTGAAAATACCATTTGCAGTGCATAACGGTCGCGTGCGGTCACCAATTCATCCACGGGTATTCCGGCGCAGGCGGCGTCCAGGGCCTTTCTGTAGGCCGCCGTTACCGCCGCAACGTATTCCGGGCTTTTCAGCCGCCCCTCTATCTTGTAGCTCTTCACGCCCATGCGGACCAGGTCCGGAATGCGGTCAAGGGCGCACAGATCCTGCGGGCTGAGCAGATAGCGCCTTTCTCCCAGCGGAACGGCCTTGCCGTCCACGACCAGGGTATAGGGCAGGCGGCAGGCCTGCGCGCATTCTCCGCGGTTGGCGCTGCGCTGGCCCAGGCTTTCCGACGTGAGGCACTGGCCGGAGTAAGCCACGCAGAGCGCCCCGTGCACAAACACCTCCAGGGGAATATCCGTATGGCGTATGCATTGCCCGATTTCCTCCAGGCTCAATTCCCGCGCCAGCACGGCCTGCTTCAGGTCCAGGAAACCGGCGGCGAATTCCAGGCCGTCCGGGGAGGAAAGCGTCATCTGGGTGGAGGCGTGCAGCTCCAGCTTCATGGCGGGATCCTGCCTTCCCCACTCTGTCAGGCAGCGGGCAAGCCCGATATCCTGCACGATCACGCCGTCCACGCCGGCGGCATTCAAATGGCCCAGGTAGGTGAGGGCGTCCGCCAGCTCGGAGGTGAAAAGGAGCGTGTTCATCGTCACGTACCCCCTCACGCCGTGCGCGTGGAGGAAGCGCATCAGTTCCGGCAGGGAATCCAGCGTAAAATTATTCGCGCGCAAGCGGGCGTTGAAACGGTCCAGGCCAAAATAAATGGCGTCTGCGCCATTGGTTACGGCGGCGCGGGCGCAGTCCATGTCCCCGGCGGGAGCCAGCAATTCGGGGCGCAGGTCTCCGGGCCGGAGAGAGGAAAGGGTCATGTCGTCGGAAATCACGGGGAAAAACAAAAAGGATGGAGGGGTTACTGGGCGGTGCTGCGTTTTTCCGCATGGCGGAGCAACGCTTTCAAATCCCCCAGAAGGAACAGGGAGCCTGCCGCCAGAGCCGGAAGCGGGGAGGCCAGGGCCGCATGCAGCCCGTCCGGAAGGGTGGAATGGATAAAGACGGGGCCGGTTTCCAGTCCGGCCAGCAGGACGGCCAATTCTTCCGCCGGCATGATGCGGGGGGAAGTGCAGGGAACCAGGTGCCATTCTCCGGTGATTTCCCGCAAAACGGGGATCATCTCCCGGATGTGCTTGTCTGCGGATGCGGCAAAAACCAGAGCCGCCTTCCGCCCGGGGAATTCCTCCTTCCATGTGGCCGCGAGCACGCGCGCCGCATGTTCGTTATGGGCGCCGTCCAGCACCAGCGGTGGCGTTTCAAGGCGTTCAAACCTTCCGGGCCACTGCACCTTTGCCAGGGCAGCGGCGGCTGCGGAAGGGGAGGGGAGGGCGTGGAGCTGCCTCATGGTTTCCAGCGCCAGGGCGGCATTTTCCCGCTGATGGGCTCCGGACAGGGATGGCCGGGGCGTTTCCCCGTCCGCCCGGGCGACCGTAAGGGGGGAACGGCGGTCCCGTGCCGTCCGTTCAATGACGGCCATGGCTTCCGGGCTCTGCACGGCGGTCACGGCCGGTTTGCCGGGGGAGATGATGGCCGCCTTTTCCGCGGCGATCTCTTCCAGGGTGTCTCCCAGGTACTGCTGGTGGTCCAGGCCGATGGGGGCCAGCACGGCGATGTCCTTGGGCACGGCGTTGGTGGCGTCCAGCCTGCCGCCCAGGCCCGTTTCCAGAATGATGAAGTTCACGCCGCTTTTGCGGAAGTGGCGCAGGGCGACGGCAAGCGCCAGCTCAAAAAAGGTGGGCGGCTGTTCCCAGCCTTCCGCCAGTTGTTTCAGGAAGAAGATTTCTTCCGCCAGCGCCTCCGGGGGAATCATATTCCCGTTCACGCGGATGCGTTCGGAAAACTCCACCAGATGGGGGGAGGTGAACAGGCCGGTCACATACCCCTGTGCCCTGGCCAGGGCCTCAATCATGGCGCAGGTGGAGCCTTTCCCGTTGGTGCCAGCCACGTGGACCACTGTGGCATCCGTCCGGTCCGCATCGGCTGCCGCCAGCAGCTTCCCGGTATTGTCAAGCCCCAGCTTGATCCCGAAGAATTGGGTGGAAAAAAGCCAGTCAAGGGCGGCGGACACGTTCATGGGCGGTATTCTACCACGGGAAGGCTCCCGTTCAATCCCGGTATGGGAGGGGGCGTCAATAAAATACCGCCGGGAACGGACGCGGCAAACACGAACAAGCTACCGTTGCTACCTCTCGGTCCTGGCGGGGTTTGCCAGTCGTGCCTCCACGGGGTTCCCGGCGGCCCAGACAGTAAACTAGGTTTGCGGTGCAGTGTCAACCTTCAAAGGCATCATCTCCTTCTGGTAAAGGAGAGCAAAATGGAGATCAGCAGAACCACGCCGATGACGGCGGCGGCCGTGAAGAAAATCTCTTCCTCCTGCCTGAGCTGGCTGCGCTCCCCTTCAATTTTCCCGTCCCTGATGCGCTGCAGCCCGTGCAGGACCTTGGCCTGCTCCTCCACGTCCGCCTCCGTCCGCATGACAAGCGTTTCCTCATGGCTGACGGCCTGGTCGTAAGGGGAGATCATGGTGCGGAACTCGGGGTCTTCCGAAAGGATTTCCGTCTCATCATACTCTTCCGCCAGGGGGGAGTTCATGGAATCCCGGAGACTGGCGATCTGTCTGTCCACCTTGTTCTGGAACAGGGCCAGCTCCCTTTTGGCCTTTTCGTAGGCCGCCGTCTGGTCACTCAGCATGGCTTCTCCCTTGCGGGTGATGCGGTCCAGCTCCTGCGGCAGGCTGGCCTGGAGCTTGAGCAGGTCCGCCCGGCTCTCCGTCACCTTGAAATCCTTGCTCTTCGTATTGGACGCCTCCGCGCGCTGGATGCGGTTGATGTCCAGCCGGGTTTCCACCTGGCGTATTTGTTCCTGGAGCCGGTTCCGGGCGTTGTCCAACTGCTGCCTGGTGGTGTCCCGCTTGCCTTTGAGCTCCTCCACGTCCGCGACGCGGCGGTCATATTGTTCCAGGAGATTGGCTATCCGGGCTTCCGCGCTCCGGGCATTGGGCCTTCCCTTCACGGCGGGCACGGACTTTTTCCCGGCGTTTGCCTGGTCGATCTTCTCCATCTGGGCATCCCAATACTTGCGGATGGCCTCTTCCTTCCTCTGGATGGCCGCCTGGAGGCGTGCCGCCTGCTGTTCGTGAAGTTCCGCCGCCTCGTCAAAACGGGCCTGGGCCGCATCCAGCTCCGGATAAGGCTCCTGCTCCATGGCTTTGATGGCTTCATGCCTGGGCACGAGGCCGGTTTGGTAATAATCCCAGCCGTAATAGCCGCCGGCGAGCAACAGGATAAGAAGAAGGTAACGCATAAATTGAAGGTGGTTAGAGGCAGAAGTTTATCTCATAGTGGAAGTTCCGCCGGATTTTGCAAACCTTAAAATCAGCCATCCGGAGCTTTTTTCCTCCGGGACGGGAATGATGATAAATCCGCGGCACGGGAGGCGTAATCTTCCTTGAAGCCATACTTTCAAATCATGTCTATTTTTTCATCACGCAGACAATTTCTCAAATCCCTGGGGCTCGCGGCCGGAGCGGCTGCCGCCGGAAACGTTCTCCCCGGGCAGGCCCTGGAAATCCCTGCCGGGGACAGCCTCTGGAAATCCGGCGCCCAGGCGTCTCCGCGGCCTTCCGGCTCCATGTACATGGGGGGCTTCAAGGCTCCCGGGCTGGCCCGCATCAGGCTTGCCTTCATCGGCGTGGGCGGCCGCGGCTTTTCCCATCTGGCTCAAATGTGCGTGATGGACGGGGTGGAAATCGTGGGCGTATGTGATTTGAAGGAAGACCTGGCCAAGCGCGGCGTGGACCGCGTGCTTTCCAAGATGGGGAAAAGCCCGCTGAGTTATTCCGGCGGGGACACGGAATACCTGACCATGCTGAAGGAGCTGAAACCGGACGCTGTCATCATCAGCACGGACTGGAGTACCCATGCCGGAATCGCCTGCGACAGCATGAAGCACGGCGCGCACGCCTTTGTGGAAGTTCCGCTGGCCGTCTCCCTGGAAGAACTCTGGAATCTGGTGGACACCAGCGAGGCCACCCGGAAGCACTGCATGATGATGGAAAACGTCAACTACGGCCGGGACGAGCTTATGTTCCTGAACATGGTCCGGCAGGGGGTCATCGGCGATCTGCTCCACGGGGAGGCCGCATATATCCACTGCCTGGTGACGCAGTTGGGGGACACGCGCGGGGAAGGGGCCTGGCGGCCTGAATACCATACCCGGATCAACGGAAACCTGTACCCCACCCATGGACTGGGCCCCGTGGCACAGTACATGAACCTGGCGCGCGGAGAAGACCATTTCAGCCGGGTGGCTGCGTTCGCCTCCCCTGCGCTCGGGCGCAATGCCTACGCCAAAAAACACCTTCCCGCGGACCACCGCTGGAACAATACCCCCTTCATCTGCGGGGACATGAACACGGCCATCGTCAAGACGCAACTGGGGCGCACTATTGTCGTCCAACTGGATGAAACGTCCCCCCGGCCCTATTCCCGCGCCAACCTGATCCAGGGAACCGAAGGAACCCTGGCCGGCTTTCCGACCCGGGTGGCGGGTGAAAAGCTGGGCAACGGCAACTATCACGAATGGATTGAAGGCCGGGAGAAGCTGGCCGCCATTTACGAGAAATACGACCATCCGCTCTGGAAACGCATCGGGAATCTGGCTACGAAAATGGGCGGCCACGGCGGCATGGACTTCGTGATGCTTTCCCGCATCGTGGAATGCCTCCGGAACGGAGAGCCGATGGACCAGAATGTTTACGAAGGAGCCGCCTGGTCTTCCCTGCTGCCGTTGACGGCTCATTCCATCGCGCAGGGCGGCATGCCCGTGGAGTTCCCGGACTTTACCCGCGGAGACTGGAAAACCACCGCGCCGCTGGCCGTGGTTTCCTGAGAAGGAAAATAGCAGAAGATGCTGGAAAAGCAGATGTACAGTGTTTGACTCGCAGCCATCATGGAAATGAAGCCTGCGAGTCGCATTCCTGAAAAAAACTACGGCTTATCAGAAAATACAGGCTCTATATTTAACAGGCCAGCGCGCGGAGTCATTCCAGTAAAAAATCCCTCACTATGGAAATAGCGAGGGATTAAAATGAAAACCGGGGCCAGACGGCATTTATCTTATTTTCCGGTTTTTTCCGTCGTCCCCCGTTCCAGTTTTTCCATGAGTTCCTTTTCACTCATGGGTTGGTGATTATTCTTCAATTCCTTTATTTTCTCGCGCGTCTGCCTGTCTTTTGATTTGCCTAATTTCTTATACGCATCAGTCATGTCGAAATAGACCAGCTTAAGATTGTTTACCTTGTTTTCGTCTTCATCATTCGTCAAGCTGACGGTAAGGATGTAGCGGCCTCCAATCATGGTGAATCCTTCACCCAGAACACGGTAACCGTCGTAATGTTTTCTGAGGTATTCATCTCGCGCCGATTCCAGCATGCTGTAATCCTTGACCCCTTTAAGATCAAGCACGGCGGGATTTTTATAGGAACCGGCAGGAAACTGGACGGCCCCGGCGGCCTGTTTTTGTGCTTCGTCCGCTCCAAATGATGGGTTGATGGCCAGCATGGCGCTGCATCCTATGGTCAAAATGGTTATTTTTAATAATATTTTCATCTTCATTGCCCTATGTTATTGTTAATATGTATGGTTATTGTGTTGCCGCCATTATTTGCTGCATCCGTTGTCTCTGCATAATTCCATTCTTCTGGAAAGGGCTTTTTGGTGTAAAAGAAGAATCGCCTTTTCTTTTGCTCTCTCATTCCAGGGCAGGTCTTCCGAGACATCCACGACAACAGTGGCACCCTGATCCAGATTCACGATCTCTGAAACAGTGGAGCCGTCCTTGTGAGTGTAAGTTGCCATGGCAGTCGCATGAACCTTGAATTTCATTGATTTTCCCTTAACCGGTTCAACCAGCTCTGCTGTCGGCTCTGAAATATTTATGAGCTCATAGCCGCATTTTGCTTGTTTGGCATGTGCCGCTCCAACGAGGATGCCCAAAACAAGCGAAAAACAGCACAATATTTTTGGAACCATCATCATATTATCACCTATGAAATTGAAATGATAAATTGTCAATGAAAATTGATAATCCCGGTAGATGTTTTGCCGTTATTCCATCGTAAAGGAATTGGGTGGTAAAAATATTTTTCTAATTCATAATAAATAAATTATAAGCTTTACTGTTAGATAAGGCATTCCTGGAAGCTCGCGAATCAGTTTCCCCGGTGCAACTTTGCATGGCTAATATGGGTGAGACACAATGGACGCGGAATGCACGGTGAAAGATTTCGTCATGGGATTGTTCCAAGGCTGCCGCAAACAGGTGGAATGCCGTGATGGTGTACGCCCCTGTTTTTATGATTTCCGGCAAATTCTCCGGCATGGGCGGCCGGATGCCAAAAACAGGGCTCATCAAGAAAACCGGATTTTCTGACTTTCCCTCGTCAGAGAGGAAAAAATGCGTATTAATGCATTTTTCTGTTCCCTTTCTCATCTCCCCGTTGAATTGATTTTCATCAACCGCTCCTTCAGGAGATGAAATTGGTTCAGCTCTTGCAAAGAACGTCCTTAAGTTCTTCTGCGCTCATGTTCATGAGCCACTGTTCCGGACCGCCGGAGAACAGGTCGTCCGCCATGCGGCGCTTTTCCGTCAGCATGGCGTCAATGCGGTCCTCAATGGTGCCGCGGCAGATCAGGCGGTGCACCAGCACGTTCCGGTGCTGGCCGATGCGGTAGGCCCGGTCCGTCGCCTGGTTTTCCACGGCGGGGTTCCACCAGCGGTCCACATGGATGACGTGGGAGGCCTGGGTCAGAGTCAGTCCGGTCCCGGCGGCCTTCAGGGACAGGATGCAGAAGGGAGGCCCGGATTCCTTCTGGAAGGCGGTGACGATGCCCTGGCGTTCCGGAATGGGCGTGCCTCCGTGCAGGGTAAGCCCGGAACGGCCGAAGACCCCGGAAAGCAAGTCGTGCAGATGGGGAATGATGGAACGGAACTGCGTGAAGAGGATGGCTTTTTCCTGCCGGGCGGCGATGGAGGCGCACAATTCCTGAAGACGCAGGAACTTTCCGGAGCGTTCCGGGGCGTAGTCGTCCGTGCCCTGGAACTGCGCCGGATGGTTGCAGATTTGCTTGAGGCGCGCCAGGACGGGCAGGATCAGCATGAGGCGGGCGGCCGGGTCCGGTTCGTCCAGCATGGCGTGCAGCGTATCTATCTGCGTCTGGTACAGGGCGGCCTGTTCCGGCGTGAGGGGGCAGTAGGCGGGTATTTCCGTCTTGTCCGGCAGGTCGGGGACCAGGGCTGGATCCGTCTTCATCCTGCGCAGGATGAAAGGGCGCACCAGGCGGCGCAGCGGGGCATAGCCTCGTTCCAGGGAGCGGGTGAAGGCTTCAAAGCTTTTTCTGCCGCCAAGCAGGCCCGGATTCAGGAATTCCATCAGGCTCCATAATTCATTCAGGTTGTTTTCCACCGGCGTGCCGGACAGGGCGGCGCGCCTCTCCCCGTGCAGGGAGCGGATGGCGCGGGAACGTGCGGAACCTGCGTTTTTAATGGCCTGGGCTTCATCCAGAATGATGGCCGGGAAATGCAGCCCGGCCAGCGCAGGCGCGCGCGCGGCCATGCCGTAGGTAGTAATGACGGCGTGGCAGCCTTCCCGGCGCGGTATTTCCTCCGGCTGCCATGAATCCGGGGCGGAGGGGTGCATGATGCGCAGGGCGAGCTCCGGCGCGAAGCGTTCCGCTTCCTCCTTCCAGTTGGACAGGAGGGACGCCGGGGCCACGATCAGGGCCGGGAGGCCTTCCAGCCGGCCTTCCCTCCGCAGCGCATCCAGCCATGCGATGACCTGAAGGGTTTTCCCCAGCCCCATGTCGTCCGCCAGGCAGGCGCCGAAGCCCCGTTCCGTAACCCGGTACAGGAAGGAAAAGCCCTCTTTCTGGTAAGGGCGCATCAGTGCGTTCAACCGGGGCGCAAGCTCCGGCACGGAGACGGAAACCTCCCCCGCCAGGATATCCAGGGCCTGCCGGAGATCCCGGCCCGGTTCCACCACGCAGTCTTCATCCGGTTCCGGGAGTTGCGCAAGCTGGTCGGAAGGGCCGTTGACCAGCAGCCTCAGCCCCTGAACCAGGGGAATGCCCAGGGAACTCATCATGCGCGCCGCCTTGGTCCACCGGTCCATCAGGTCCCGGACTTTTTGAGCGTCCACGCGCACCCATTCCCCCTTGAAGCGTATCAGGCCGTCTCCGTTGCTGAGCAGTTCCTCCAGTTCCTCCGGGGCCAGGTCCCTGCCTCCCAGCGTGGCGGCTACGGAAAACCGCAGCAGGCTGTGGACGGAAAGCCCGGAGGAATGAGCCGTTTTTTCACTGCCGGGAGCGTCCGCCGTGACTTTTACCTGTAATTTGGGAGGGGATTTTCTCCACAGGTTCACCATGCGCACGATGATGCCTGCATGTTCATAGGCTGGCGTGTCCTGTAAAAAGTCCCGGGCTTCCGCAGCGCTCCAGGCCAGCGGGGCGTAAATCTTTCCATTGTCCAGCAGTCGCTGCAGCAGGGAGCTTTCCCGTGCCGCTTCCTTCAAGGGCTGGAGCACGGCCAGCAGGGCAGTGTAGTTCCCTTCATGAAGTTTCAGGGCGGTGGAAAGGGGAAGGTGGCGCACCTGGTTGTCCGCCGCGCTTTGATGCGCAAAGGTAGCCATGAAGGCAAAGGGCCGGGAGCCCGTGGCGTCATCCCGGTTTTCCGCAAGGTGGAAGAATACCTTCCCAATCTGGTTCCAGGGGGCGCCCAGCCCGTTCAGCCACGCGGCGGGAGTGATGCCGCGGGCGCCGACTTCCTTTTTCACCAGCCTCCGGAAATCCTCAAGCCATCCGGCGATGACGCCTGGAGTGACGTATTCCGCCCCCGGCACGGGAGGGAACTGTTCCGCCAGGGCCGCTCTTTCCGCCGTGGAGGCCAGCAGGTGGTCCAGGACGGTGTCCACCTCATCCGGCCTTTCCGCGGCGGCGTGCGCCATGCGGGTGAGCGCCTGGCGCGCCATGTTCTTGATAAAAAAGGCGCCCGGGTCAGGCGCGGTTTCCCAGTTGGAGACCGCGAGGGCATATAATCCGTTTCCGGCCCCCTCTTCAAACAGGCGGTCGAAGGGGGGCGTGTCCGTCACCGGCGCTCCGGATGGAAGGATGCGGAAACCGCTGAAGTTCCGTTCCTCTTCCGGCGCTGCGTGATGGGATTCCGGCTGCATGGCTGGAAGGAATGTAGCATGGCCGCCCAGCTTGTTCAATCCATCCCGCCGCCCTGCGGCATGCGGTTCCCGTGCCGCTTACAGGGCGAACGTCGTATCTTTGATGATGGGCAGTTTGGGCGGCGGCGGATTGAAAAGCTCCTTGATTTGTTTCAGATATTCGATCAGGGCTGAACGGACGCTTATTCCCGTCGGTTTGCCGTTTCCCTTTTGAGGGAATTTGAAATTGTTGCACAGGTAGTCGCCCATCGCGACAGTGTAAATGACGCCGTTTTTCAAGGTGCTGGTGATGCTTGGCGTAACGCCGTCCATAATCTGGTAGGAAAAGCCGGAGCAGTAAACTTCCAGAATGCCTCCTTCGTCATCGGACGGGGACATGAATTTGGACAGAATCAGTTGTTCAATGTCCGCCTTGCTCATGGAGCAGGTGACGACCTTTTCCCGGAAGGGCTCCATTTCATAAATATCCTTGATCTTGATGGGGCCCTTGCAGAGATGGCTTCTGGCCCGTACGCCGCCGCAGTTGTAAATGGCAATGTCCGAATGGGAGGCCTGCTGGATGGCTTTGCAGAAAAAGGTGCCTACGGTGACGTGCGTGATATCCTCCCCGGCGACGCCCACCTGCTGGTTGAAGAACGGGTTTCCGGTGAACTGCTGGACAATCTTCTCTACTTCCGGGTCGCTGGGAATCCTTTCGTCCAGGGAAACGGCCTTCGTGGACTTGGAAAGGATGGAGGCGGGTTTTTCCGTGGAGAAGGTGATTTCCGTAACGCCTGCATGGCTCAGTCTGTGGCCCGTGTGGCTGAGCAGCGTTCCGGTTCTGAGATGGCCGTGCGGAAGCATCACATGAGTATGGCCACCCAGAATGACGTCGATATTCGGAGAATACTTCATCATTTTCAGATCGTGGTCGTATCCCAGGTGGCTGAGGATGACATTGATGGTGTTATGGTGCAGGCGGAACCTGTCCGTGATGCCCTTGTAATCCTCTTCATCCGGCAGTTTCCATGAAATGCCGCTCATCCTGCGGACGTCCGTGGTCTGTAGGTCCACCAGGCCGATGAACCCTATGGAAATCGGCGTGCCCTTGATGGGGATGCTGGCATACGGGGAAAAACAATTTTCCAGCGTGGGGGAGGGATTGACGTTGGTAACGACAAACTTGGTGCCGGGCATCCCCTTAATGTGGTCCCGCAGGGCTTCCTGCCCGTAATCCAGGTCATGGTTCCCGATGGTCACGATGTCGTACTTAAGCTTGTTCATCAGGACAGTCAGGGGTTCGCCCCGTTTTTCCCAGTCGTCCACATAGGGGTTGCCCATGAAATAATCTCCGGAATCCACCAGCAGCACGTGCGGGTATTTGGCGCGGTACTGTTTTACCAGCGTGGCCAGTTTGGGGAATTTTTCCAGATTGCCGTGCATATCGCTGGTGGAAATGATGATCAGCGTTTTGTGGGGATCCGATTTGAGCTTCTGAGCCAGGGTGAACGGGCACAGGCATGCCAGGCCGGCAAGGAGAATGCGGGGCGGAATCATGGATGGAGAAAGTAGAGATACGGGAAATGATAAAAGGGATTAACGGGCGAAAACCTCGTACGGGCCGTCACCCACTGAAATGACTTCCAGACGGACCTTGGATACGCCGCGGCTGTGCAGGCCGATGCGGCTTGCGGCGGACGCGGTCAGGTCTATCAGGCGGTTGCTGTGAAAGGGGCCTCGGTTGTTGATCCTGACGACGGCTGATTTGCCCGTGGCCAGGCAGGTGACTTTCACCTTGCACGGCATCGGCAGGGTTTTGTGGGCCGCCGTCATGGACCGCTGGGGATTGATGTACTCTCCGGAGGATGTCTTCATGCTGCGTCCTTTCCCGCCATACCAGGAGGCATAGCCGGTTTCACTGTATTGCAGGGCGTCTGCGACGCTCATGGGAGTATATCTTTTCCCCCTCACCCGGTAGGGCGCATTTTTTACATGCGCCTCTGTCGCCTGTACGGCCGGGGCCGTTTTCTGGCCGCACTTCTCCGTAGTGGAACAGCCCGGCATCAGAAAAAGCAGCAGGACGGGGAGGGACCAATTAACGCTTTTTATCTTTAACACATGTTTATAATCTTGTATAACAAAAAAGAAACAGGAATTGAAATTTAATGGATAGGGATGCCCGGAAGGAATCTTTCCCCCTGCCGTGGTTTACCAGTTGAGCGGCGCGGGAAAATGCAGTATGCTTGCCCGCATGAATCCTTCCAAGGTAATCGGCCTGGTCGCGTTGGCGGAAAAACCGGGACTGGGGGAAGCGCTGCGCATCATGCGCCGCGAGCTTTCCCGCCACGGGCTGGGGTCCTGCGTCATTGAGACGCCGGATGCCCTGGAACAGGCCATTGTCCGGTGTAGCATGCTGGTAACCTTCGGCGGGGACGGCACCATGCTGACCGTCTCCTCTCTGGCGGCTGCGCACCACGTGCCCCTGGCGGGCGTGAACCTGGGACGCCTGGGATTCATGACCACCTGTTCCGTACAGGAGCTGCCGCTGCTGGCGTACGCCCTCCAGGAGGGTTCCTTCCTGACGGACGAGCGCTCCATGCTGGAGGTGGTCCGGATGGGCGTGGACGGTGTCGCAGTCCCTCCCCGCAAGCTGGCGCTGAATGAAGTCTCCCTCATCCGCGCCCAGTCCGGCAAGATGGTGGACCTGGATGCCGAGATAGACGGAGAACTGCTGAACCGCTACCATGCGGACGGCGTTCTGGTCTCCACCCCCACCGGCTCCACGGCGTACTCCCTTTCCGCCGGAGGGCCGCTGGTATGGCCCATGTCCCGCGTGGTGTGCGTCACCCCCATCTGCCCGCACAGCCTGACCAACCGTTCCGTGGTGCTTCCGGACACCATGACCATACGCCTGCGGCCCCGCGAGCGCCGCGGCCGCTTTGATTCCATGGTTTATTCCCTGGACGGCCGTTCCGCCTATCCCATTGAAGTGGGAGAAAGCCTCGTGATCCGGAAAGCTCCGGAAACCCTCTCCCTGGTTCATCTCCGCAAACAGAACTTCGGCGCTCTCTTGAGGGCCAAGCTGCGCTGGCAGGGAGCGGAGATTCCTACGGATGATGAATAAAACCGTTCCGGCGGTTCGGAAACCGGGCCCGGTGTCTTTTGCAGGCCGGGGCGCTTCTCCATTGATCGTTCCACATTGGCGCAGGGGCGGTAAAACGATTTTTTTAGGATGCGGGCTTGACGAAAAGGCCTATCCTATAATACTCT
>OCQB01000693.1_pt1 | contig 32998 bp, 24 predicted proteins | sample 1538631 | NCBI WGS metagenome assembly OCQB01 (sample SAMN04571713, study PRJEB22368) | human gut metagenome | biome: human gut; material: stool | host: Homo sapiens | place: Luxembourg | collected 2012-10-19
TACTTTGTGTATTATCGAGCATTTTGGCAACGCAGATGCCGTGCCGCAGCCGCCGGAGCGGTGCTTAAGCCGTCAGGCGGGAATTGTGCGGTGTTGCCCAAGGGCGATAAATAACATTTCCTGCCTTTAACAGTTCAACACCTCCTCTCCTACGCGGGCACATCCTTTTGCGGTGTGCCCGCGATCTTGGATTCTATTGGAAATTAGGGCAATACCGAAAGGAGCTCTCCATGCCAAAAGCATCTGACAACATCAAGATTTACCGCAACCCCAATGGGCCGGTAGTGTCCACCGTTAACCGCAGGGTGTTGGAACAGGACGGCCTGACCTTCAAGGATATTGACGGCACCGGAACGCTGTCCCCCGTCAACGACTGGCGCAACAGCCCGGCCGAGCGCGCAGCGGCTTACGTTAAAACGTTGAGCGTGAAGGAAAAGATCGCCCAGCTGTTCATTTCGGACTGGCGGATGGCCAAGTACCCCATCACCGGCCCCATGGCGGACTTATATAAAGATATTGAGAAAAAGACTGACGAGACAGGCATTCTGGATGAGGGCGAATTCCGCGGCAAGACAATTTTCGGCGAGCAGTACTTGCCCGGCACCTCTCCCCTGCTCAAAGACTGGTTCAACCGCCATGTTATCCTGCGTGCCAACGCCACCCCCGCCGATTTGGCTGATTGGATGAACCAGGCGGATGCAGTGTGCGAGGAGTGCGAGCACTTTATCCCTGTGGCAGCGGCGTCCAACTCCCGCAACGAGAATGGCGAGCTGGTGTTCGGAATGAACGATGCGGGCGGCGTGCTGGCAACCTGGCCTGGTACCTTGGGCATTGCCGCCGCCGTTAAGGGCAACAACATTGATCTTGTGGACAAGTTTGCCGATACCATCCGCCGCGAATGGAACGCCTGCGGCCTGCGCAAAGGCTATATGTACATGGCGGACGCTGTGACCGACCCGCGCTGGCAGCGTACCTACGGTACTTTTGGCGAGGATCCGGCCCTGATCAGCGAGATTATGGCCCATATTATCCCCCGTATTCAGGGCAGCGACCATGGTGTGACCGAGGATGGCGTTGCGGTAACGACCAAACACTTCCCGGGCGGCGGCGCGCGCGAAAATGGCTTTGACCCCCATTACGCTGCGGGCCAGTGGAACGTGTACGCCACCCCCGGCAGCCTGGAAACCTACCACCTGCCGCCGTTTGCCGCGGCCGTCAAGGCGGGAACTTCTTCCATTATGCCGTATTATTCTAAGCCCGCAGCATCAAAAAGTGCGGTGCAGCATGATCTAGCAGGCAATACCGTGGAAATGAAACCTTATGGCTTCGCCTACAACAAGTATTTTATCGATACTATGCTGCGCGGTCAGATGGGTTTTGACGGCTACATCAACTCCGATACCGGCATTGCCCACAACATGGCCTGGGGCGTTGAGATGCTGGATGTGCCGGAGCGCATCGGCTTTGCCGTGGCCAATGCAGGCGTGGATATCATCAGCGGCCTGTTTGATAACGAAGCCGGCATGGAAGCCTACAACCGCGGCAAAAATGGTTATTATGAAACCCACCCCCTTCCGGAAGGCTTTGCCAAAGAGGAACTAACCCTGACGGATGAAGCATTGGACCGTGCCGTGGCCCGCACCCTGACGGAACTGTTTGCCCTGGGAATGTTTGAGAACCCCTACCGCGACCCGGACGAAGCCGCACGCATTGTGGCCACCCCCAGCGATTGGGAAGCCGCCGCGGATGCCCATCGCCGCAGCGTGGTGCTGTTGAAAAATGACGGTACCCTGCCCCTGACCGCCGACAAGCGCGCGAACAAAAAAATCTATGCCGAAGCATTTTTGAAAAACGCCAAGCACGCCGCGGATTCCACTGCCGCGCTGCGCAAAGAGCTGGCCGATACCTGCACCCTGGTGGATGACCCCGCCCAGGCGGATTTTGCCCTGCTGTTTGTCTCTCCCTCCTCCGGCGAATATTTTAACGCCACCCCCGGCTATCTGGAGCTGGATATCTGTGAGGACAAGACGGTCTGCAATGTAGATGCGAACGGCAAGCCGATGGCCGACACCCACACAGAAACCACGCTGCATGGGGGAAAACGGCTGGCTGAGATTGCCGCATCGGTACACGCAAACGGCGGCAAAGTCATCACCAATGTGAACATAACGCTGGCCTGGCAGCTGGGCAATGTAGAGCCGTTGTGCGATGTGCTGCTGGCCGGGTTTGACACCTACCGTTCTGCTACGCTGGATGTTATTTTTGGCTGTTTTGCCCCCACCGGCAAGCTGCCCCTCACACTGCCCCGCGGGGATGCCGTGCTGGCCGTGAACGCCGACGGCGTTTGCATCAGCCCCAACGATGTGCCCGGTTACGACAAAGATCGCTATATGCCCGATTCCCTCAAAGACGAGAACGGCAAAGCCTATGCTTACCGCGATGCTGCGGGAAATTATTATGAGTATGGATTTGGGTTGGAAGGATAAGTCTGTTGGTGCGGCAAGGCAAAACGACGTAAAACGATTAGTAATTAGCAATGAGTAAATGAAATAAGGCAGGACCCGGTGCAAACTCCGTACCGGGCCCTGCTTTTTGCTGATTGGCTTAAAAAATAAATAACAATGAATAAAGAATAATGGTGGCAGACTGCGGTGCGCTGCTCAGAAATATTAGGTGGGTTATGCGTTAAAAATATACGCCAGAATAAGCGTTCATCGTGGTCGGATAAGCATGCCCTACAAGCGATTGCGTTACAAATGCTATGATTTGCAATGCCACAAAGCCCGCAGGACGATGACAAGCATCGTCCCCTACAAATCGTTTGTAGGTTTGCGGCAAAGCATTTACGTTTCTCCCCGGCGCGATGGGGCAGCGGGGACACTGCAAATCCGCAGCATCCCCTGCTCCACCTCAAATTCCTAATTGCTCATTTCTAATTGCAGATACACCCTAACAGCTTTCTAACTATTTTTCGCTTTCCATCGCTCCAGCTGGTATTGCTTATCCGCAATCACCTTATCAATACCGGCAGCGTGGAGTTCGGAACGGAAGAGGGGCAGCGCTTCTTCGGGGTCCAGGTAGCCGCTGAGCAGCGCATTGTTATACTTGCGCACAATTTCCAGGCAGCTGTTCACCGTGGGGCGCAGCTCGATTTTTGGAGTATAGGTAAAGCCATATGCTTCGGAGGTTATCACGTCCGTCGGGCCGATGTATCCCACCTCGGTTCCGTCTGCATTCACCCAGGTGCTGGCGGCCTGGCAGTTGGGCTGACCCCAATGGACGGTGCTCCACTCGTTGGCGGGCAGCTCGTCAATATTGGTCACATGGTCAGCATCCAGGCGGCGGTAGTCCACACCCTCCACGCCGTACAGCAAAAGGTCTGCGGCCTCGCGGTCGGTGTACAGGTATTGCAGCAGCTGCATCCCTTCGCGCTTGTGTTCACTGCGGGAGGAAATGCACCACCCAATGTTCAAAACGCTGGTGTTCTGCAGCTTGCTACCCAGCGTAATGCTGGTCAGACGCTGTTTGGTGCTGCGTGTTACGCTGACAACGTTCTGCTCCGCAACGCGGTGGGAGAATGCAACCCCGCCATACATCTGCATCAGGCGGGTGTTGGGCGCATTGGTCAGGGGGGCATCTCTCAAAATCAGACCCTCGGTATACCACTGGTGCATCTGATTGCACAGTTCCTCATACTCCGGGGTATCGTACAGGTTTACCACCTCGGTGCCGGTGTTGTGCAGCAGCACGCCAAGGCCGTTGTTCAGAGGGTCACAGTCCAGCATCATCAGGGTCTGGCCAAAGTGTGGTACCAGCGGTACGCTGCTGGGGTTTTGCTGTTTGGCAGCCAGCAGCAGGGCGTGCATATCTTCCATAGTTTGGATGCTTGCCGCATCGATGCCCAACTCGTCCAGAACATCGGTGCGTGCCTCAAAGCCGATGGCCACCGCAGATGGATTATTGCCCGGCACGGCAATCAACTTGCCATCGTACCGCATGCAGTTCCAGCGGTCCTGGCTCACAGCTTCTTTCAGCGTTGGGAACTCTTCCAGCCAATCATCCAGCGGTTCGGTAGTGCCATCCGCGGCTAGGCTGAACATATTTTCGGCGTCCGTATAGCAAAAAACGTCGGGTTCTTTGCCAAGCAGCAGTTCGCGTTCCAGTTCTGCATTATAGTTGGTGGTGGACTGTTGGGAGATCTCTACCGTAAATCCAAACTTTTCCGCGGTCAGTTCGCTCAATGCTTCGCCAATGCGCTGGCACGCGGCTTCGGAAGAGGACCCTACCGTGCGCAGCTTGATAATGGGCAGCGGGTCCGCCTGCTTGGGACTGCCACAGGCGGTCAGCAGCATAACGCTAAGTGCTATTGCGGCAGCTGCCGCCGCATGATACAGTTTCAGCTTCATTTCTCCTCCGTGTGGCGTTCCTCCTGCGGGGTAACGTCCATGATCTTTTTATAGGTATAGGAAAAATGCGAAAAATTATTGTACCCCAGCTTGGCTGCAATAAAGCCGACCGGCAGCGTTGTGGTGCGCAGCAGGGTGCGGGCGGTTTCCATTTTGCGGCGGGTCACATATTCTTTCAGGCTGTAGCCCGTCTGCCTTTTCATCAGGCGGGTCAGATAGTCAGGGTTCAGATGAACATATTCGGCCAGCTCATCGCGGCGCAACTCACTTTCCAGGTGCTCATCAATATATTGCTTCAGCTTGTCCAGTAGCTCTTTGGATTCATCCACACTCTTGTGCTCTGTCCAGGAGGATGTCACATACCGGATCAGGGCTTTCATCTCGTCCACTGATTTCATGCCGTTGCGGTATAATTCCAATGCTTCGGGCTGGTAGAACAGCTCGTGAATCTTTTCCTCGCTGCCGCCCACGGTAAAGTAGATCATCTGCATGAAGTCCTGATAAAAGCTGCGCAGTGAATCAGCGTTCATCTCGCCGCGGGCAGACATTTCATCCAGCAGGGTCATGGCCTCCTGCTTTACGGCTTCGGGGTAGCCATCTTTAAGCAGGGTGTTCCAGGTGCGGATCTGCGGCACGCGGAAGATATGCGGCTGGCGCGGGGCTTCTTTCAGGCGGAACACCCCGCTGCGCAGTGTTACATTTTCGCCCTGCATGTGCAGCAGCTTTTCCCACAAATCAGGCATCTTGGGCACAGGCAGTTTATCATCCAGATAGAACGCCATGCTGCACCGCAGGTACTGCTGCGCCACATTGCTGATATACATAAGCTGGCGCATGATCCCTTCAAGATCCATCTCCTCGCCCGCAGTATTTTGCAGCAGCATAGCGTAAGAGTGTTCATCCACCGAGGCAATGGGCGAAAGTTCGGAATGTACCGCAAAAGTTTCAGCGGCAATGTTGTTCAGCGCCACAGCAAGCAGCTGCTTTTCCCAGTGGTCTGCAGTCGGCTCCCACCGCAGGATATGGATCAACACCAGGTAGCCGTTCCGGTCACTGCGGGGGAAAATCCCCAGCCCCTGCAAGGTTTTGACATCCCGTTCGTTGTGCTGGCGGCTCAAAAACGCGCGGATCGCCTGGGCTGTGATGGCCTGCGCCTGCTCGTTGAACGCGCGGCCCATCTGGGTCAGCTCTTTCTGATCGCGGCTGGCCTGCACATCTTTCACTGCGCGGGCTGTCACCTGGCTGATTTCGGAATAGGGTGCGGGCTGGATGATATAATCGAACGCGCCCAGGTGCATGGCTTCCTGCGCATAGCTGAACTTGGCGTGGGCCGTTAAAAAAATGCACCGGGTGGCAAAGCCCTGCTTCTTGACCCACTTGAACAGCTCCAGGCCGGTTTCTTCCGGCATTTCGATATCGCACAGCATCACATCGGGCACCGTGTTCAGCATGGCGGCGCGGGCTTCCCTTACGCTGTTGACAGCCTGTACCTGGCTGAACCCCAGTTGGGCCCAGTTTACGCCGTGGCAAAGCCCTTCGGTTACGCCGGGCTGATCATCCACGATCAACAGTTTCATGCTTTTCCTCCTCTTTTGCTTCCTCGGCGGCATCCGGCAGCGGGATATACATTTCTACAACCGCGCCGCCCGCTGCAGCGTTGGTAAAGGTCATGGCAAAATCCGGGCCAAACAACAGGGCACAGCGCCGCTGCACGTTGGTCAGGCCATAGTGGCCGGTGGCCATCTGTTTGCCGGAGTTCAGTTCTTTCATCACTTCTTCGGGAAATCCATCGCCGTTATCCCGCACGGTAATGTTTACCAGCTTTTCCCCTTCCATCGGCAGGCTTTTTGCGGTAATCTGCACCGTCAGCGGGCGGTCCGGGCGGGTGGCGTGCTTCACACTGTTTTCTGCCAAGGTCAGCAGCGTCATGGCGGGCAGCTGCATTTCCTGCAGATCCAGGCTGACGGTAACACGGCAGATTGGCGGGAATTTTTGCCCAATGCCTGTCATCTCCATATAGTTCTGGCAGAAGTTTGTTTCGTCCCGCAGCGAGGTCGTTTCCCGCTTGTAATCCATCACATAGCGCAGATGTTTGGACAGCAGTAAAATCATCCGCTGGATCTGCTGGGTCTGGCCGGTTTCTGCCAACGCATAGATCAGCTTTAAGTTGTTCAGGAAAAAGTGCGGGCGGATCTGCATTTTCAGGGCGGCCATTTCCTGGCGCTCGGCATCCAACTTCTGCTCGTACTGCTCAATTTTCAGGGTTTCAATCTCGTTCAGCATCACGTTGAACGCTTCTTTCACCTGCTGCAACTCCAGGTTGACCGGGTTCCAGTCAGCACGCACCGAAAGGTCGCCCGCCGAAATGCGGCGCATGGCGTCGACCAAAGCATCCAGCGGGTGCACCACATTGCTGCACAGGTACCAGATGACAAAGCAAATCGCCGCCAGCACTGCCGTAATGCCCACAGCAAGGGCAAGGTTCATTGCATTATCCAGGTCCATATCAGTGCTAGGCACATAATATTCCAGTACCAAGCCTTCCGTTTCAGCTGTCAGGCTGATGTAATGAGACAGCTCGCCCTCTTCGGGCCGGGTACCGGCCAGCAGCACGCCGTCCGGCTGGGCAAACGCCAGCATACCGTCCGTTGCCTGGCTGCACTGCCGGTCCAGGTTGACCACCGAAATCAGCCATGCACCATAATAGTGCACAGCCCGCACCCAGTATTGCTGGCCGGACACCACATACGGTGTCCAGCGCTCATCATTCAACGTTTTGGCGTCCACCATGCTGCGCAGGGTCTCTTCCAGGTTGGTTTTCTGGATCTGGGTCTCGGTGGGGCGGCCAGCCTGGGCGGTGGCGTACTCGCTCATCAAAATGGAGTTCGGCTCACTGTACAGGTAAAGGGCGGTGACATCATTGCCCGCAGCCATAGCGGACGAAAACCCGGTGTGCAGCTTATAGCTGTCCAGGTATGCCTGGGTGTGGCCCTCGCCAAAGCCAAGGCGGTGCAGCTCCTCACTGTTCAGCACCTGGCTGGTGATATAGGATTCCTGGATGACAAGCTGGTTTTCCAGCGTGCGGGTCAGCAGGCTTAAATAAGAATCCGCCGCGCTGGTCAGCCGGATGCGGCTTTGTTCCCGCACCACCGCCACGCACACGCCGATGAGCAGCACGATCAGCACCGTGAGCAGGGTCAGCACCAGCGTGATATGCCGGCGGATCGAAAAACTTTTTTTATCCAATTCCACAGCAATTCCTCCGCAAGGGTAATTGTTGGTTGGGGTATAGATTGTATAATGGGTGCATTATAACACAAATGTATGAAAGATGTGTTTATAATGGGAACGATAACAGTTAGGAGTAAAACGAGAAACGCTGGATCATTAGCAATTAGAAATGAGGAATTAGGAATGGAATGAATAATTAAAAAAGAATGATGTTGGTGGATCGCGGCACAAAAGCGCCGCTCAGGAAATATTAGGCTGGTTGGTATTTGAAAAAAACGATGAACCATAGAAATAGCTGTAGGGGGGCAAGACCGTTCCCTGCCACAGACTTAATGGTATATAATACGTTCTTTCACGGCGGGATGAGGGCATCTCGCCCTACAGCACAAACTTCAACTGACCTCAAATTCCTAATTGCTAATTTTTCATTCCTACTTTCAAAAATTTTTAACTGCACAACAAGCGCTCCCGCAAAACCCGCCTGGAAACAGCGGTACGGTAGCGCTTGGAGAGAATGTATTTACTTTAACGAATGGCAGTAGCCCATCAAAACCGGGAACGGAGTGCCATCGGCAATCATCTTGCGCACTTCGGCTTCCTTTTCCGGGGGCACAAGGCCGCGCACCCGCGCCCACAGCATTTCAGGGGTAAAGCGCTCGTCCAGCTCAAAGGGCACGATATCATCGGTGGCTTCCAGCCATTTCAGCATCTTGCGCTGCATATCCACCACCACGGGGGCTAGGCTCTCGTCATCAATGCGGTTTGTCATCTCCTGCGGGTCGGCCTGCAGATCATATAACTCATCTTTGCCTACCGTACGGCTGATGTACTTGTACCGCTCATCGCGCATCATAATGCCCTTGGCGTGGGCATCGTCCTCGCTTTGAGCTTTCATCTTGGGCCAGTAGACCGTTGTGGTCGGGGCGCCTTTGCCATTCTTGCTGTTGCGGTGGTATTCATCGCAGTGGGTCTCGCCCGGCTGGCGGCCGCCCTCGCAGAAAACGTAATCCCGCACCTTGGCGCTGCGGTCCGCCAACACGGGGCGCAGGCTGTGGCCAAAGTGGGTGTGGGTGGGCTGCACGCCCGCCAGATCCATCGCCGTGGCGTAAAAATCCACCAACTCCACCATGCTGTTGCTGATGCCGGGGTCCAGCGGAATATTCTTCGGCGGCTTGATCAGCAGCGGCACGCGGGTCAGGCAATCCTCAAAGCAGTTCTGCGCCTTTTCCGGCAGGTCAAAATCGCCGGTAAAATCGCCGTGGTCGCTCAGGAAGAAGATTGCACAGTCATCGTAAATGCCCTCTTCTTTCAAAGCTTCAACCAACTTGCCGAACTGGACATCGATCTTCATGCACATGCCAAGATATACGGCGCGCAATTCGTCCCAGTCGGCGTCAGTAAAGTCCTGCATTCCGGCATACTTGCGGATCTCCGCCTCCATCAGGGGCTTGCCGGTGCAGTCATCTGCATGGACCCGCTTGGGCAGCTTGGCACGGTCAATGGTGGAAAAATACGGTTCCTCCACCCGGTACGGCGTGTGGGGATAAACCAGGCCCAGAAACATACAGAGCGGCTGGTCGGCCGGGCGGTTATGGATGCGCTCGATAGCGGCATCCACTACTTCGTCATCGCCGTTATAGTTCTTGCCCTCGGCGTTGCATTTCAGCTGTCCCTCATAATGGGAGTAATAATATTTGTTGCCGGGCTCCCCGCGCTGGTCGGGGTTCACATTACCGGGGCCCTGCTTTTTCTGGCCGCTGTAATAAATTTCGGTCGCATGGCTTTCCGTCCAGCCGGGGATCTGGCCTGCGGTCAGGTCGTTGCGGTCGTTCATCCAAACGTAATAACCGGCCTCTTTCAGCTCTTTCAGCATGCTGGTCTCACCGGGGCGCAGCAGGTGGCTCATGGTGCGGTGGCCGCGCACATGGGGATACAGGCCGGTAAAAAAGCTGCACCGGCTGGGCACGCAGACGGGATTCTGGCAATATGCCTGCCCAAAGGATACCGCCTCGTTGGCAGCAAAAGCGTCCAGATTTGGGGTGATAGATGCCGGGTTGCCCAGATGGGCCAGCGCATCGCCGCGCATTTCATCCGGGTTAAAAATAATGATGTGTGGTCGCTTTGCCATACAAACCTCCTTGTTTCGGGGCCAGGCCCGCGGGGTGGGATTTACTCGTCCAGTTCGCCCTTGTGGCGGCGGCGCAGCTCTTCGGCACAATCGCCGCGGCCGGTATCTTCCAAGCGCTTGCAGTAATCTTTCAGGTAGCCGCGGCAGTGGAAGGGGCCGCCCTCGGCGATGACGTTCCACAGCGGGTCTTCATGGTAGTTATAAATGTTGCTCAGCATGTTGTCTGCAACCCAATGTTCCAGATACCATGCAGCACGCCAACACAACTCCGGCTTTTCTTCGGCCAGGTCGTGGATTTCATGCGGGTCCTCCTTCACGTTGAACAGCTCCTCGCCCGGGGTCAGGTGGTAGCCATCGTGATAGGTGCGGATGTACATATAATCGCCAAAGCGCACACTGCGCTGGCAGACATGAGCGCACTGGCTGACGACCAGATGATCGCGGCCGCCGTCCTGGCCGGTGCGCACACAGTCAGCGTAGCTTTCACCATCATACACCACCGGGTTGGGATTGCCAACCACCGGGTTGCAGGTGAAGGGCGGAACGCCGCCCAGCAGGTCTACCAGGGTTGGCAGCAGGTCCAGATTGTAATGGAAGCCATGGGACACGATGTTCTTGGCGCAGCCGGGCCACTTGATGATAAGGGGAATGTGGGTGGTGATGTAGTCGGCCTCGCCGTGTTCGCAATAGCTGCCCATCTCGCCCAGATCCTCGCCGTGGTCAGAGCTGATAATGATGGCCATATCGTCATAAATTCCCTGCTCGCGCAGCTTGTCAAACAGCAGGCCCAGCTGCTTGTCCGCGTACCAGATGCCGGTATCGTATTCATCGATCATATGGCGGAAATCATCGGTGTTCTTGATCTCCACCGGCTGGCGCGGGGTAGCGGGGTTGGGCTTGTTGTCATATCCGGTCACTTCGCAGGCAGAATGTCCGCCCGGCTTGGTGGCGCGGTGCTTATCCAGAATCTCCTGGGTCATCCAGGGGTCAGGCAGCGGGGCATCCTTGAACGGCTCGCCATACTCGGTCGGGGTACGGTACGGGATGTGCGGGTCCCACACATGCACATGCAGGAACCAGTCTTTGGTATCGCGCTTGCGGTCCAGCCAGTCCAGCGCTACAGGGATCACCTCGTGGGCAGGTTCCAGGCCGCGCTTGCCGATGTTGTAGGTTTCGTCAAAGCCGCCGTTGAACCACCACGCTGCGTGGCGGTCCGGGAAGCTGCTGATGCTGGCGGTTTTCATGCCCGCGCGGCGCAGTACGGCGGGCAGGTTGTAGCGGCCATTGAAATCGGCCATGCCGCGGTTGCGGCCCTCCCAACGCATTTCAGCGTTCACTCCGCCGTGGCCTACGCAGCCGGTGTGGATACCAAACCGGCCGGTCATCAAAGCGGCGCGGCTAGGCAGGCAGGGAGCATCGGAACAATATACATCGGTAAAGCGCACAGAATCTTCGGTCACTTTATCAATATTGGTGCTGGTGGCACGCGGATAACCATAGCAGCCCAGGTGGTCTGGGCGCAGGGTGTCGATATCTACATACAAAATCCTCATGGCAATATTCCTTTCTACTCTTATTACCTATTATAAAGTATAGCGGCGGGAAAGCTTTCCCGCCGCCAGAAAGTCGGTTGTGATTATCGAAAATCCGACTTTACGTTTTCAGCAAAAATGGGGTTGGCTGCGGCTCATCAGCCCATCATGGATTTCAGGGTCTCAAAGTCCAGTGTGCCAAGATAGGTGTTGATCTCTTCTGCGGTCAGATCGGGGTTCACGATGGTCAGCATGCCGTCTACTACATCTGTGGTAGCGCACCAGTTGCCGGTAGAAGCATCGTCCCAGCCATCCATCTGGGCCAGCTGTTCGGCGCTGGTAACGGACATATTGGCAAATTCAAAGTAAAGCGGCTTGCCGTCCGTGCCGCGGCATGCGGTCTGCACATCACCGTTCAGAGCGTTGTAAGTAATGGCAAACAGGGCGCTGGTCAAAACGGAGGTAGACTTGACAGTGGCCAGGTCAATACTGGGGTTGCCGAACGGGTCCTTGGTGTTGAACGCGGTCGTCAAAGTCTGGCCCAGGGCGCCAACACTGGCAACCTTGATGTCAATGCCAAAGCTCTTTTCCACTTCGTCAACCACGGTAGCGCTCTGGTTATAGGTCTGGCCTGCGCTCAGGAAAGTATTGTACTGGCCGGTCTGGATCAGGGCAGAAACGCCGGGCAGCCAGGTTTCCTTGTTGGGGGAGCCGGGATACAAGGTGACCAGAATGCCCTTATCGTTGGCGGCGTTGGTGGTTTCGGCCACGGTGACAAGGTCGGCAATGTCCTGCTCAAAGGTCAGGCCGTATTTGTCGGCAATGCCATTCAGGATGCCCTGACCGATCTCAATGTGCTGCTGGTTGCCGCTGGAAGCAATGCCGGTGGCAATCAGGTAGCCCTCGGTGCCATCTGCTTCCACGTTATCTTTCAGCCAGGTACCAAACAGGCTGCCCAGCTCGGCATTGTTGGAACCGACCGCGCCCGCAAAGTTGGGGTAATCGGTTTCCAAAAATTCGGGATGCGCAATATAGTTGCCGCTGATGGCATACACCATATCGTTATCGGCGCAGATCTGGCACATCTGGCCGGACATGGATTTAAAGTCGATGATAGCATCGGCACCGGCATCAGCGCAGTTTTCAATAAATGTTTTCGTCGCTGCATCATCCTTGAGCACCTCGGAGAAGATGAACTTGACGTTGTAAGCGGGTCCGATGTAGTTTTCCAGGTAAGCGCGGCGCACGGTGGTTTCATCGTTGGCCTGAGCTTCCGCAATGCCGATGGTGTACTGCTTGGCGGGGGCCACTGCCGTGCTGGACGCCGCTGCAGAAGCAGGCGCACTGGAAGCTGCGCTGCCGCCGCAGGCCGTTAAGGTGGATGCCGCCAGCAAAACTGCAAGCGCCGAACGGATGGTGGTCTTTTTCATGGAGATGCCTTCTTTCTTTATAGTGTTCTGCAAAATAAAAGTCGATTTTTAGAATTAGAAATTAGCAATGAGCAATGAGTAATTTGAGGTTAGATGAACGGGCAGTTATAAGAATGATTGGGTGTGATAGACAGATGACGAAAAAGTTTCTCTCCGGCGCGATGACCCTCATCGCGCCCTACAAATAAAATTACCGTTTACCCTACATTTTTAATGCAAACCTCTGCTCCGCCTCCAATTCCTAATTCCTCATTTCTCATTCCTAATTGATTGTGCCAGCTCCTAACTCCTAACTATCAATCCGGTACCACAATCCCCTTCATAAATCCTGCCGGTTTATGTTCCAGGGTCTCGAATGCGGTCTGGATCTCGCTCAATTTGAACTCGTGGGTGATCAGGGGCTTGTTCTGGAAGGTGCCGTTGTTGATGTACACCACCGCGCGGCGGAAATCTTCCGGCTCGCTTTCGGACATCGGCGGGTGAGCAACCAGAATCTTTAAGCCGCGGTCAATGGCCTTGCGGAAGTCGAACTCCTTGCAAACATCGTGGTGGCTGCTCATCAGCACAAGGCGGCTGTCGCGGCCAACTTTCAGGTAATCCTGCGCAGCGTTCAGCAACGCGGGGATGCCGGTACCTTCAATCACAAAGTCTGCCATGTGACCGCCAGTGATCTCCCGGATGCGCTCCACCACGTTCTCATTTTTGCTGTTGATGGTGGCCGTTGCGCCAAAGCCCTTGGCCATTTCCAGCTTGGCATCATCCACGTCAATGGCAATCAGCCCGGCCAGATAGTTACCGGCCAATGCCTGAATGCACCACATGCCCATGGGGCCGCAACCCAGCACCACACCGTAATCGGCGGCCTGGGGGGCGGTGGCGCGCAACACGGTCAGGATGCACTTCTGCGGTTCGCCCAAAGCGTACTTAGGGTCAATGTTGTCAGCCAGCTTTTCGCAGCAGGCTTCTGGGGTGGCGCGGTACTCGGCAAAGCCGCCAAAGCCGCGGGCCACGGCGCTGATTTTATCCCCTACCTTGAATTTGGTGCAGCCGGGACCCAGCTTGACCACGGTACCGGCGAACTCATGTCCCAGCTTGTGGGGGTAGCCCATAAAGTTCAGGTTGCCGTCCCAGAAATTCAGCTCCCAGTTGCACAGGCCGCAGCTGGCAACCTTCATCATCACTTCGCCCGGCCCCGGTTCTCCCTCTACTTCGTGGATCTCAAAGCGATGAGGCTCCATCAAAAATGCGCGTTTGAACTTCATTGTTTTCCTCACTTTCTGTTTTGTTGTGTCATATCGTTCTTTAATTTATATCAATTTTTAAAAATAAGGCGAATAGCCGCAGGAATGGAACCAGCCTGAGCAGTCAGAAGGCGAAACTGTCTGAAAAGCACATAGTATCGCATTTGGAAGAGCATCCAGCGTCCTCGCCTTGAATTTACGAAGGAAAGCCTTCACCTTCGACCAAAGTTTTTCAATAGGATTCAGATCAGGACTATATGGTGGAAGATAAATGTATCGAACACCGGAGCTGTCCAGCAAATTTTTTACTGCCTTTGCATAGTGCGACTTCATATTATCCATTATGAGAACAGAATTATCGTTCAGATGAGGAAGCAAGTCAATTTCCAGATACCGCTTAAACCTCTCCACAGTTGTTCCGCCTGAGAAAGTCGTATAGCGTAGTGTCTGAATCGATGACAGAATGGTCGTGTTCTTGGGCTTGGAAAGTGGTGCGGAATCAACAGCTCTGCTTCCTCCAAGCGAATTAGGCATACCGCCTTGTCATATCCGTATTGCATCCGCTTTCATCCAGAAACACAAGGTCACTTGCCTTGAATCCAGATATAAGGCCGTTCCAGTCTTTTCTCTTCTGCGCCGCATCGGGGACGCTCCTGTTCACTGGCGTGAAGAGACTTTTTCTCCCGGCGATATCCTGCCTGTTGAAGAAAGCGCCAGACAGTATCAATGCTGACAGGCAAATTCAACGTTTCAATGATCTCCAGACAAGTGATAACCGGCTGTTTTTCCAGAAGCGAAAGGATGTGCTGATGATCTGCATCGGACAATTTTGGCTTCTTTCCACGGAGATTCGTTTGAGTTTCGTAGCTGCCTGTTTCGTTCCGACACTTCAGCAAACGATAGATCGAACAGGTGTTTACAGAAAAGCACTTTGCCAGTTCTTTTACGCTAACGCCTTTGTCGTATGCTTCCAGAATCAATTTTCGAGCTTCATTGTACAGCATAGTTCTCACCTTCTTTGCCTCTGTTATACCTCTTTTTGCTCAAAAGCTAAAGTACTGTGCTGTATTATTGAAAATTGCTATAATTGCTTCGTTAATACTCCAGTTTTTTATCCGGTGCGTAATACACACCGTTGCCGCGGCTTTTGCGGATGTGCGGCACTTCGATCTTGGGCAGGGTAAAATCATCCCCCGTTTTGTCAATCCAGGCTTGCAGCCTCTCGTTCAAATCGGCCAATATCTCCCGGTAGTTGGTGATTTGTGCCATGTTCATCTGTTCATAGGGGTCATCTTTCAGGTTGAACAGCATCCACGGTTCGCCCGGCAGGGCAACGTACTTCCAGCCTTCGCGGGTCACGATACCGCGCCATGGTTCGGCGGTGCTGTTCAGGTGGCCGGTTACCTCGTTGCATTGCAGGTAAGCGGAATCCGGTTCCTGCGGAGGCAGCGGTTTGCCGGTTACATAGCCGGAATAATCGTACCCCTGCATCCAATCCGGCACGGCCACGCCGCACAAGCCCAGGGTGGTGGGGGCAACATCCACATGGTTCAGCGGGGCATCGCACAGGCAGGCGTTGTTGGCACCGTACAAAAGCCCCGGTGCCACGCTGTACATGCAGCCGTGCCCGGTGGAGATGATGAACGGCACCCGGCAGGATTCCCCGTATGGGTTGGTTTTGCGGAACCACCCGTGGCTGCCGTGCATATCGCCGTGGTCGCTGAAAAACACGATGTAGGTATCATCTGCAAGGTTCAGTTTATCCAGCGCCTGCACCAAGCGGCCCACATTCCAGTCCAGGTTGCGCACCATGGCGTAATACCCGGCCAGCTCCCGCTGGGCCTGCTGCTTGACCCAGGGCACATTTGGCACATTGGACCGCAGTTTAATATTTTCTGCACACAATCCTTCGGCAAACTGTTCCGGTGCCAAATAAGGGTTGTGCGGCGGGAACACGCTGAGTACCGCAAAGAACGGCTGGTCCTTCGGCTGTTCCAGGTACCGGATCAATTTATCCGTCAATGCGTCAGTTTCAAAGCCGGGCAGGCGGGTGCAGTCGCTGTTGGTACCATGCACGTAACAGTCCCAGGGTTCGTTATTGTTCTCGTACCCCAGCCAATAGTCAAAGCCTCCGCGGTGCTCCGGCTTGACAATGTGGAATACTTCACGGTTGGGGCGGATGGCCGCAGCCGCGCCCTCGGCATCCAGGTGCCATTTGCCAAAATAGGCGGTGTGGTAACCGGCATCATGCAGCACATGGGCGATAGTCTTTTGCTCCGGCGGCAGGCCTTTATCATGCCCCGGCGTGCAGTGGTTGGGGTAAAGCCCGGTCAGCATGCTGCCGCGGTAGGGGCAGCACAGCGGGTAGCCGGATACCGCCGCCGTAAAGTTGACCCCACGCATGGCCAGCTGGTCAATATTGGGGGTGCAGATGTTGGTTTCGCCGTTGCAGCTCAGCGCCTGGGCGCGCAGCTGGTCCGCCAGCACCCAGATCACGTTGGGGCGCTTTGGCATGGCAGATTTTTGTTTTTCCGGCGGGTAGTTGGGGGCGATCATGGGTGGTTCCCTCCCCTGTTATTGCTGCAATGCCTGAGCCGCGGCGGCATCCAGCGGAGCCGGACGGGCGCAGGTGGTGGTCAACTGGTATTCCTTGCCGCTTTCCACAGATTCCAGTAGCCCCAGCATTACTTCGGTCACATGCAGCGAAAGTTCAGCGGACGGGCGGTAAGCTTTGCCGGTCTGCAGGGCATGGGCCATATCGGCCAGACCAAGGCCGCGGCAGTTTTCGGTGTAGGGGGAGTTGACCGGCACTTCCTCAGCCGGGGCATCGCCTCTGCGCACCGTTACGGGGCCTTCAAATTTGTTCATATCGGGCACATTCAGGCTGCCCTTGCTGCCGTAAATCGTCAGGTAAGGCATGTCGCTGTCCCAATAGGCAAACTGCATGTCAAAGCTGATCGTCAGGTTTACCAGTGCGCCGCTTTCCATTGTCAGGATACCGGTTACATAGGTGGGAACTTCCACCGGGAACTGCTGGCCCTGGTAGGGGCAGCGGGGGCTTTTGGCTGTGCGTTCGGGATAGGTGATTTTGCCGCGGCCCACCACACTTTTGACAGAGCCAAGCAGGCTGACCAGCGCCGTGATGTAGTAGGGTCCCCAGTCCAAAACCGGGCCTGCGCCCTCTTCATAAAAGAACTTCGGGTTGGGGTGGAAGGCTTCCGGCCCACGGCTCATCATGAACGCCTGTGCGGCGATCGGCGTGCCGATCGTGTCTGCGTCCAGCAGTTGACGGCAGGTCTGCAAACCACCACCCATAAAGGTATCCGGCGCGGTGCCCAGCAGCAGGTTGTGGGCCTTGGCGTACTCCACCAGCTCTTTAGCATCCTGCATGTGAATGGCCAGCGGCTTTTCGCTGTACACGTTTTTGCCGGCTTTCAGCGCCGCCATGCTTACGGCGGCGTGCTGGTCGGGGATGGTCAGGTTCAGCACAATGTCAATGTCGGGGTCAGCCAGCAGTTCGTCCACTGTCATGGCTTTGGTACCAAACTGTTCGGCGCGGGCCTGCGCTGCCTCCATGCGCAGGTCTGCGCAGGCAACAAGCTGCAAATCACCAAACCGTTCCGTGATATTTTTTTGCATACACCTCACTGATCATGCCGCAGCCGATCATGCCAATTTTACTCTGTTTCATCTTGCACAGCCTCCGTTCTATTTTGCGTTTCACGGTTTATTTGTCGTTCTGTCTGTATTATACCGTGGTGTGGCGTGCCAATCAATTCGCAGATTCCATGAAGTAAAATGGCGCTTTTTATCAAATTCAATGTGAAATTTTTCATATAAACATTTTTTAGTTTACATCTTTTTTCACATTCTTTCTTGTGTTATACTGCTTATAAAGAATCTTTCGCTGATGAGGTAGAGCCATGAAAAAAGTAACCATGAAAGACGTCGCCGCGGCGGCGGGAGTATCGGTAGCGGCGGTCTCCCGCGTGATGAACGGCAGTGGGTATGTTGCGCCGGACAAGCGCGAAGCGATCCTGCAGGCCATTTCCACGGTGGGCTACCGCACCCAGCGGGTGCCGCCCGGCCCCCAGACCCCGCTCATTGGGCTGATTTTGCGCAGTGCCAATGGCCTGCCGTATTTCTCCCAGCTGTCCGAAGCACTCATGTCCGAGGCATCGGCCAAAGGGTTTAACACCATGCTGTTCTACTGCGACAGTGTGGACAACGATACCCTGCTCAAACGGCTGGAAACCTTCCAGAATTACAACATCAGCGGGCTTGTGGTGGGCGGCTTTGGCCCCAACGCCCTGCGGGACGATGTGTGCATGTACCTGCGCGCCGCCAACGTGCCAGTGGTACTGTTGGAACGCTCACCGGAGTGCCGCGGCGTAAACCGCGTGCTGATCGACAACGAAAGCGGCATGTACACCGCTGCCCGCTACCTGTTGGATCAGGGGCACAAGGAAATCGTTTACCTGAACCGTGATCTGGACTCCGATGTAGAAAAAGACCGTCTGCATGGCTTTTTGCGCGCCATGCAGGCGGCCCCGGATGTAAAATATTGGGTGAACAACGGCAAAACCTCCAGCCCGCGCACTGCCTTTACGGCGCTTGAGCAGCTCAAGCAGGCTCACCCTGGTATTACCGCTGTGCTGACCTGGGGTGATATTTACGCCGCCGGTGCACTGCAATACCTGTACCAGCAAAACCTGCGTGTACCGCAGGATGTGGAGGTTGTTACCTGCGGCGATACCTTGATGCCCTACTTGGCCCCGGCCATCAGCAGTGTTGAAGTGCCCCTGCGCGAAATGGCCCGCACCGCTGTTGCCATCATCAACGACCAGCTGGCCGATGGGCAGAAAGATTTTGTCAAAACCGTGACCCTGGAACCGCTGTTTACACGCAGAGGGGTTTGAAATCAGGTATGGGTGCGCTGTGCTGCCATTACTGCTCTACCATCTTTGTGTATGCGATACTGAATCACCAAAATGTTGCGAAAACATTCCGTTCCTTGTATAATATGGATATCATCAAAGGGAAAGGTGGGCTGGATCGTTGAAGTATATTTTGATGCACCGCGAATTGCCGGTTGCTGTGCTGAGCATTAACGATACCAGCGGCACAGTATACCGCGTTGAGGATGTTGTTCAGCCCGCCCATCTGCCAATAGGTTTGTTTTCTGCTGACCGCAGGGAGTTTGCAAAGAATCTGAACCTTTGGCTGGCCGGGCGTACCATTCCGGCCAGCCGTTCAGGCTTTCACCATGCGCTGGAGGTCCTGCAGATCTAGAAAAAACTACAACTATCCGCCAGTACCTTGATGATGAAGTATTTGCACTAAGTCTGTCCGATCAATACTGGCTCAATCCTGCAGAGCAGCCCCTGGAATGGCGCAAGGTCAACTTCTACCATAACGATTTTTCGGAGGATGTCGGCAATATCCTGTTTGGGCAGATTCCGGAGCGGGACAGCATTGATCTCGTTTCCCCCTGCAACACCTCCGACGGCTGGTTGAAGAAAAAATGGAAGATACTGAACGGCCAGCGCGTACTGGTAAAAGGCGGCAGCGGCATGGCGCAACAGGAACCGTTCAATGAGGCAGCAGCATCCTTGCTCTGCCGCAAGTTGGGAATCCCACATGTGGAGTATAGCTTGCTGTTTGAGGGTAGCCAGCCTTATTCCGTCTGCACTAATATGACGACCGACCGTCAGGATTTTGTCAGTGGTTATTATATTTTTTCTGCTTTTCCCCGCGGGGACGGCGTAAGTGCCTATGCGCATTTCCTTAACTGCTGCGAAAAACTGGGTATCCCGGATGTTACGGAACAGCTGCAGCAGATGATGATTCTGGACTATCTGATCTGCAATCAAGATCAGCATTTCGGTAATTTTGGAGCGATTCGTGACGCGGTAACGCTGGAATGGATGGGCTTTGCACCAATTTTTGACAGCGGCACCAGCTTGTGGTTTGACCAATATGCCACCAAAATCAACGCCCTGACCGATGCCCCAGCCAAACCATTCGCTGCCACACAGCAGGAACAGCTTGCGCTTGCAAAAAAGCCTGTAAACGCTGGATCTCACGGCGCTGGATGGATGCAAAGACGATGTGCTTGCTATTTTTGAACAGGCCCATTTTGGCGAACCGAACCGCGCACAGGTTTTGGCCGATGCTCTGGCCGCGCGCTGTAAATTTCTGAAAGAAGATACGCTTGTTTAACAACGACCGCCTTTCCTGTGCTTTAGGTAAAGCATAAGGAAAGGCGGTTGTTGTTTATCTATAATAAAAACAGGACCCGATGCCATTACGCATCAGGCCCTGCTCTATTTCAAATTTCTAATTACTCATTCTTAATTTTTCTCGCCGTGCTTTCACTCGCCGCCAAAGCTCCTACTTCCTATCTCCGATAGTATTCCGCTTCCGCCCGTGCGATCTCTAAAATCCGGCTTTCGGCATAGGCAAAAAATTCCTTGAACGCAAGGCAGGAGTAGTTTTCCAGCTTGCCATCGTTCTCCACCCAGTCGCGCTTGCAGCCGCCGTGGCACAGGCTGTACCAGCGACAGTCGGCGCAGGCATCGGGTTTGCGCTCGCCCTGCTGCAAAAACAGGCGGGCTTTTTCGCTGTTGGCCAGCTCCGGGATGCTCTGCTCTCCAATGCGGCCCATCTTCCATTCGTCCAGGCAGTAAAAGTCACAGGGGTACACTGTGCCGTCGCCCTCCACCACAAAATAAGCGCCGCAGCTGCCAGAGGTGGCACAGGTGCCTGCAGGCATGCCCATCGCCATGTGGATGTAATCGTCAAACAGACGCACACTGGTGTAGTCGCCGTTGACCCAGTCACGGTAGTAAACGTCAAACAGGCCGCACAGGAACTTACCGTATGCTTCCGGCGTCAGTGCCCAGGGCTGCGCACCACGCTCGCCCTCAATGGGATCCAGGCAGGCAATGAACTGCAAATGCCGGACGCCCAGTTTTTTCAGCGAAGCATAGACTTTTTGCGGGCTGCGGGCCACCGCGCGGTTGACCACGCACAGCAGGTTTACTTCTACGTCATGCTTTTGCAAAACATGCAATGCCGCGGTTACACGGTTCCAGGTGCCCTTCCCCTTGGCGTCCAGGCGGGTATTATCGTGCAGCTCCTTGGTTCCATCCAGTGAGATGCCCACCAGAACCTGGTTGGCAGCCAGAAACTCAGCCCATTCATCATTCAGCACAAGGCCGTTGGTTTGCAGCGCATAATTGATGTGCACCCTGTCCGGGCGCAGCTCGGCGGCTTTGGCCATAAAAAAGCGGAAAAAGTCCAGTCCGGCCAACGTTGGCTCACCGCCCTGGAACGAAAAACTGACCTGTGCGCCGGGTTCCGCGGCGGCAAAGGCAGAGCGAATCAATGTTTCGGCTTCGGGGCGGGTCATGCCTGCGGCGCTCTGGCCGCAGCGCACGGCGGCTTCGTCAGCATAAAAGCAGTAGCGGCAGCGCATGTTGCACTGGCTGGATGCAGGCTTGATCAAAAAGTTCAGGTTTTGCATTGTGTACCCCCGGTGGATTTTTACAGATAAACTATACCACAAAATACTGTTTTTCCTCAAGGCTGCGGAGCATGCTTGTCGATTTTTCGACACTAATGCTCTTATTTATGGTAGTTTGGCGTTCTTCCAAAACGGTATGATGAACTTATCAAAATCAACGTACCGGAGGAGGAAAAGACGCATGAGTTCAATCTTGTTTTTCTGTGTCAGTTTTTTTGCGTCCATTGCGGGGGCGATCTGCGGCATTGGCGGCGGTGTTATCATCAAGCCGGTGCTGGATATGCTGGGCCTTGCCAGCGTGGCAACCATCAGTTTTCTTTCGGGGTGCACCGTGCTTTCCATGAGCTGCTACACCGTGGGCAAAAACATTGTCGCTGGCGATAACCGGGTAGATTTCCGCACCGGCACCCCGCTGGCCATTGGCGCCGCAGTGGGCGGCGTTGTGGGCAAACAGCTGTTCAGCACCATTGCGGGCATGTTCCCCAACCCCAACACGGTTGGCGTGGTACAGTCGATCTGCCTGGCCATTATCACCATTGGCACTTTTGTGTACACCTTGTTCAAGGCGCGCATCCAGGGCAAGCATATTACCAACCCGGAATTCTGCGTTATCATCGGCCTGGTGCTGGGGCTGATGTCCAGCTTTTTGGGCATTGGCGGCGGCCCCATCAATCTGGTTGTGCTGTTCTACTTTTTCAGCATGGAAACCAAGACCGCAGCACAGAACAGTCTGTACATCATTCTGTTCAGCCAGATCACCAGCCTGCTGACCACCCTTATCACCCACAGCGTGCCGGAGTTCACCCTGCCCGCCCTGGTTTTGATGATTGCCGGCGGCATCGGCGGCGGCATTGCCGGCCGCACGCTGAACAAGCGGATGAGCAGCCGTGCCGTGGACAAGCTGTTCCTGGTATTGATGGGCATTATTATTTTGATCAGCATTTACAATGCAGTGCATTATATGGGCGTTTGAGGTTCGTTGGAAGACAGGAAAGAGGAGTTATCTCAATTAGAAATTAGGAATGAGTAATTAGGAATTTGAGATACGGCAGGGCCCGGTGCGTGGTTGTACTGGGCCCTGTGTTCGTTATTTTCAATATCGGGTTCTTTGCTTTTTATGTCAGGCAGACAGTAAAACAGCTGTCATGGCCGGGGGGTACGGTTCTGCTGCCGCCGTGCAGGGGCGCAATTTTTTGCGTCATAAACAAGGCTCTGCCTGTTGCTGACTTTTATGCTGATGTCTATGACATCACCAACCGTTTTGGCGGCCCAATCTGTTAAAAACACAAAAAGCATATGCCGTTCAGGATATGCTTTTTGCTGTTCTTATACTATAGCCTTTTTTCACACCTCTTCGTTCTCATAGGCAACCCCATCTGGCAGGGTATAGTGCAGGTGCAAAGCATTCTCTTCATCTCTCTTCCACTCCACATGGATCAAGCCGCGCGGCGTGATGACATCGCCGCTTGCTTCACGGAGCGTACCCACCTGGGGTTCGATGCGCACTTTTTGGAAGCCGGGAGCCGCTGGGCGAACGCCAAGGATCACTGCAGGCAGTTCATAACAGAGCAATGCCCCCCCACGCATGGCAGTCCGAACTGGTATCTGTGTCGTTCTCCACGCAGGTCGTCAGGTGATTCTCTACCATCTGGCGCCATATTTCCCACAGGTCATCTGTCTTTTCGTACCAGCCGCAGCGTTCCAGCGCGCGGAACAGGTGAAAATGAACGCAACAGAAGCCTGCGGAACTTCCGGCTTCCCCACAACGGCTTCCAGCATCTGCTTTCCCTCTGCCGGTTCAACAATACCAGTCAGAACGGCAAATACCTGGCAGTGTACCGAATATTCTTCAATGCCGGGCCCATCCTGAATCAGTGTTGTGCCCTGATACTGCCCAAAGCAATGGGTACGGATTGCATCCGAAAGTGCTCCTGCCCGCTGCCGGTACTCCGCAGCGGTATCGGTTCTGCCTGCAAATTCAGCCAGCTCAGCAGCTTTTTGCAGGCCATACAGGTAAAGTAGGCTTTCCATTGTAACCGAACTGCTGCCCTTTCCGGTTGCAGCCGGTACACCGGAATCCCACACACCAGCCCAGTCAATAAACGACCAATAGCGGTGACGCATGATCGGGCCGCCACTTTTCCCCACAAGGCCCTGTTCCGAAAGATTCCTGTCAAAAAATCCATGGATACCGTCAATGGCTGGCAGATGGCGCTTAACAAGCGCTTTATCGCCAAGATACATCATATGGTCGTGGACCATCAGCAAATAATAAATGGAAAAAGCCGGGATCACATTACTCTTGACGGTGGGGCATCTGCGTTGATTAAGCCATCTGGCCGCTGGGAGCAGCGGAATGCTTCCATTGCCTGCCGTGCCAAACGGTCATCTGCGCTGATGGCATCTGCCATTGCAATGTTAAAAATCAGCTTAGGTGCTGCATCCGGGCAGTTTCTACCCCGCAAAAAATTCTGTGGCATAGACATTTTCCTGCGCGTGGATCGGCGCAGGGCGGCCCGCTTCCCCTATAATGGCAATTTCACGGTTTATGGTGCATTTCCAGCCGTTTTTTCCCGGCAAAGGAAGGGTTATCAGCCGTGCAGTCCTCAATGTACAGGCAGGGGGTATTGGTGCGGTACAGGGAATCATTCTGGCTTGCCGCAAAGCGCAGCACCTCAACCGTCACAACGTTTGCCCCCGGCACAAGGTAGGGCGCAGCGTTGGCAGTATCAACAAACCATTCTTTCTGATCCAGGGGCTTCTGTGGCCCCTCCTGAACAAACTTCCCGTTTATATACAGCTTATAGCGGGAATCCGCGGTGATCTTGATTTCTTTTTTGGCGGGCAATGCGTCGTCCACCATCATTTCCTTGCGGAAATATACAATGCGGGCATCGCTGTCATCTTCCGGTATCCAATTTGGCAGCCAGATCCAGTTTGTCCGCAAACGGTTCATATCTATGGCGGTTCTCCTTTTTGGGTTACAGCGCTGCCGTCAGGCTCTGTTTATAGCAATTTTCAAAATAAAAGCGCATATCCGCAGAAGCGGAACCAGCCGGAACAATCAGAGACAGTAACAGCGTGGAAAGCATTCTGAATCGCATTTGGAAGAGCATCCAGCGTCCTCGCCTTGAATTTACGAAGGAAAGACTTCACCTTCGACCGGAGCTTTTCAATAGGATTCAGATCAGGACTATATGGTGGAAGATAAATGCATCGAACACCGGAGCTGTCCAGCAGATTTCTCACTGCCTTTGCATGGTGCGACTTCATATTATCCATTATGAGAACAGAATTATCGTTCAGATGAGGAAGCAAGTCAATTTCCAGATACCGCTTAAACCTCTCCACAGTCGTTCCACCTGAGAAAGTCGTATAGCGTAGTGTCCCATCCAACTGAATCGATGACAGAATGGTCGTGTTCTTGGGTTTGGAAAGTGGTGCGGAATCAACAGATCTGCTTCCTCCAAGCGAATAGGCATACCGCCTTGTCATATCCGTATTGCATCCGCTTTCATCCAGAAACACAAGGTCACTTGCCTTGAATCCAGATATAAGGCCGTTCCAGTCTTTTCTCTTCTGCGCCGCATCGGGGACGCTCCTGTTCACTGGCGTGAAGAGACTTTTTCTCCCGGCGATATCCTGCCTGTTGAAGAAAGCGCCAGACAGTATCAATGCTGACAGGCAAATTCAACGTTTCAATGATCTCCAGACAAGTGATAACCGGCTGTTTTTCCAGAAGCGAAAGGATGTGCTGATGATCTGCATCGGACAATTTTGGCTTCTTTCCACGGAGATTCGTTTGAGTTTCGTAGCTGCCTGTTTCGTTCCGACACTTCAGCAAACGATAGATCGAACAGGTGTTTACAGAAAAGCACTTTGCCAGTTCTTTTACGCTAACGCCTTTGTCGTATGCTTCCAGAATCAATTTTCGAGCTTCATTGTGCAGCATAGCACTCACCTTCTTTGACTCTGTTATATCACTTTTTCTCAAAAGTTAAAGTGTTCTCTGCTGTATTATTGAAAATTGCTATATAAAGAATCATGAAGAAACATTCTCTTTTAACGTTTACTTTTCTCCTTCTTTCCTTTATGGTATAACGCTTTTGTAAGAAGTCCCGCCGCCTTCAAAGGGGCGTTTTATCAACCTTTAAGCTAATATGCTCTAACTCATATCATAAATGGAAAAAATCACCCTGTCCGGTATGCCGGAACCCATGCTGCAACCCCTGTATGCCCGCGCCAAGGAAAGCCAGACCCACGGCGCAATCCACGATGACACCGCCGTGCGGCTGGTGCAGCAACTGGACTGCAACTTTGACTTTTCCAGCAAGGATGCCGCCATGCACAACGGCGTGATTGCCCGCGCTCTGGTGCTGGACAAGCTGGTTTCTACCTACCTGGCGCAGCACCCCGGCGCAGTGGTCAACATTACCTGCAGAGCATCTCCTTGCTTCTTACATATTTTTTTAATACAGCAAACCCAATATTTTCTGAGTGACACACCGCACCACGGCCCACCAACATTATTCTTTATTTTTTACATTATTCACTCAAAAAGCAGGGCTCGGTGCCATTTCCGCACCGGGCCCTGCTCTATTTCCAATTCCTAATTTCTCATTGCTAATTCCTAATTGAAAAAGCCCCTAACTTAGTTTTCCGCTTCCACCCTGTGCGTCATACAGCTCTTATAACTGTTTTCCAGGGCGGTTTCCACTTTGCGGTAGTTGCGGCGGGCAACAGCGGTGAACAGAACATCCACCATGCACATCTGGGCAATGCGGCTGCTCATTGCACCGCTGCGGTGGCTGATTTCCGGCGATGATGTGTACAAACACAGGTCCGCAGCCTGGGCCAGGGGGCTGTTGTCGAACCGGGTCAGCGCAATGGTGGTGCCTCCCCGGGCGGCGGCCAGGTGCAGGCACTCCATCACCTCGCGGGTGGTACCGGAGTTGGATACAAAAATGCCCACATCCTTTGGCCCCATAGTTGCAGCATAAGTAAGCTGAATGTGCAGATCCTGCGCATAACAGGCGGACTTGCCAATACGGATCAACTTATAATACAGGTCCTGCGCTACCAGCGATGATGCATTCACTCCGAACAGCCGCACACTGTCCGCCTGGATGATTTTCCCCGCGGCACGCTCCACAATGGCGGGATCCAGCAGCTTCATTGTGTCCTCAATAGCGCAGATGCTGCTGGTTTTCACCGCGTCCGCCATCTCAGTGATGGTGTTATAGTCCCGGATATCAGTAAAGAATCCGCTGCTCTCCCTCTGGGCAGTGGGAGCGTTGGTCTCGTTCAGCTCGTTGAACAGGGCTTTTTTCATATCCTTCAAGCCGTCAAAGCCGATGTGCTTGCACAGCCGCACCCAGGCCACCTGAGTGGTATCGGCTTGTTTGGCCAGCTTGGCAATGGGCAGCACAAACACGCTGTCCACATGGCTTAAAAAGAAGGACGCTGCCTTTTTTTCGGAATCATTCAAATCATCATACAAGTCCCGAACACGGATTTCGATGCTGGTCATGGATGGTCCCCCTTTCCGGTTATTGGCTGATTTTACCCATCACAACGGGGTGTGCAGCACCGGTTGCTCCGGGGGCGTTGTTGGGCTGGCCGTACATGGCTTCGTTCGCCAGCACGGCAAAGGCCACAGCCTCCTTCGCGTTGCTGTCCAAACCAAGCTGCTCGTTGGTCATCACCTCGCAGCCGGGCAGACAGTCGGCAATATGGGCCAGCAGCGTGGGGTTCATGCTGCCGCCCCCGCCCACGATCATCCGGTCCGGCTTGACGGGGCAGTAATCCCGCACGCCCGCGCTGATGCACTCCGCCGTAAAGCGGGTGGCGGTGGCCAGCACATCCCCCAGCGGCACATCCAGTTCGTTGGCTTTCTTCAGCAGCTGTTCCACATAGGCATCACCGTACATTTCGCGGCCGGTAGTTTTGGGCGGGGTGCGCTTCAGGTATTCGTCCTGCATCATCCAGGCTAACAGGGCGGGGTTGACCTGAGCGGCAGCAGCCATTTTGCCGCCGTCATCATAGCGGGCTTTTCCGTTCGTCATGCGGGCGGCAAGGGCATCGATCACCATGTTGCCCGGCCCGGTATCAAAGGCCAGCACACCATTCAAGCCCGCACCGCGGGGCAAAAGCGTGATGTTGCCAATACCGCCAATGTTCTGCAATGCCACATTGCGCTGCGGGTCCTGGTAAAGCAGATACTCGGTATACGGCACCAGCGGCGCACCAAGGCCGCCTGCAGCCATATCCCGTACGCGGAGATCGCTCACCACGGGGCAGCCCAGTGCTTCCACGATCATTGAAGCTTCGCCGATTTGCAGGGTGCCGCGCACTTTGTAGCCCAGGTAGTCCTGCTCCACCGGGGCATGGAACACCGTCTGCCCATGGCTACCCACAAAGGCAACATTCCGCGGGTCCACACCCGCCTGCGCGCAGACTGCCAGGCAGGCGTCTGCGCTGAGCTTGCCCAGCAAAAAGTTCATTAGGCAAAGTTCCTCGCTGCCGCCAAAGTTCCCTGCCGCCACCTGTAAAATGCGGCTGCGCACAGCATCGGTGAACGGCAGCGTGACAAACGCCATCTGGCGCACGTGGGTGTTGGTGCTGCACCCGCTGATTTCCACCAGCACAGCGTCAATGCCATCAGCCGAAGTACCGCTCATCAGGCCGATTGCCAGTTTTTTTGCCTCTGCATCTTTGCACAACATTGTCATGCTCCACCCTTTCGTTCAGAGGGGTACTGCAAAACCTTAGGGCAACACCGCACAATTCCCGCCTTACGGCTTATGCACCGCTTCGGCGGCTGCGGCACGGCATCTGCGTTGCCAAAATGCTCGATAATGTCGGGTTGCGGTACCCGCATCGTGCTTCGGGGGCAAAAGCCCCTCGCACTCTGCGACCGCTGCCCCTGCTTCGGTTCGCTGTTTCCGCCACTGGCGGCGCTCACCTTTGCAGCATCCAGTATTATCTGCGCTTTTGGCTTAGCATCTGCCGCACCTCGCTCGCCGTATCGGCACTTAGAATTATGCGGTATTGCCTTAGAAATTTTGTACAAAAATATCCTCAACTTTTTTGAAACAAAATTTCTAAAGCCCCCTTTTCTTTTTATTATAACGCGAATATAATGAACATATCAAGTCATTATTTTGCCATATCGCGGGGCAAAAAATCTTTTTCTCTCGTTTATTCTTTGCATCGTGCAATTTGGTAAGCTTTTCTGATATAAAATTTCACAGCGTTTACCGCAACAGGAGGTTTCCCCATGGTTCTGAATGGTCTTGACCACCTGGCTGACGCCGCGCCCTGGCTGAAAGGGCGGCGGCTCGGCCTGATCACCTCGACATCCGGCGTAACTCGGATGCTGACATCCGGCATTGATGCCATCCACGCGCAGTTCCCGCTGACAGCGCTGTTCGGCCCGGAGCACGGCGTACGCGGCGACCATGACGCCGGTGCTACCGTGGAAACCTACACCGATCCCGCCACCAGACTGCCGGTGTACAGCCTGTACCGCAAGGATTCCCAGCACATGACGCCGGAGATGCTGGACCTGGTAGATACCGTGATCTATGATATCCAGGATATCGGCGCGCGGTTTTATACTTACATTTCCACCCTGCTGTATGTGATGCGGGACTGCGCCGCCGCGGGCAAAGAACTGGTAGTGCTGGACCGCATCAATCCCCTGGGCGGCAAGGTGGAGGGCGGTTTGCTGCAGCCTGGTTTTGAAAGCTTTGTGGGGGCCTATCCCCTTACAACCCGGTACGGCCTGACCCCCGGTGAATTTGCCCGCCTTGCCAACGAGGAACAGCACATTGGCTGCCAGCTGCATGTGCTGCCGGTGCTGGGCTGGAAACGGGAGATGCTCTTTCCCGAAACAGGGCTGTACTGGATGATGCCCAGCCCGGCCATTCCCAACTTTGAAACCGCGCTGCTCTACCCCGGCACCTGCCTGACCGAGGCCACCAACATTTCGGAAGGGCGCGGAACCTCGGCCCCATTCGAATTGATCGGCGCACCGTTCATCAACGGTGCGGCATTGGCTGACCGGATGAACGCTAAAAAGCTGCCGGGCGTAATTTTTACCGCGGCTTACTTTACGCCCAGTGCTTCCAAACATGCAGGCAGGCGCTGCGAGGGCGTACACATCCACCTGACCGACACAAAAGCGTATGACACCATCCGCACCGGCACCGCCCTGCTGTATGCCATCCGCGAGATATACCCCAACGATTTTGCCCTGCGCCAGCCCGAAGACGAAAAAGCCCTGCTGCCCATTAACCGCCTAACCGGCAGCGATGTACTTGCCCACGATTGGCCGGACTTTGACGCGCTGATGGAACGCTGGGAGAACGAGGCAAAAGCGTTTGATGAAAGGGCAGCGTTTGCGAGAATGTACGAATGATAAGTTAGGAATTAGCAATGGACAATTAAAAAGAATAATGGCGGTGGATCGCGGCGCGGAGCGCCGCTCAGGAGATATTAGGTTGGTTGTATTATAAAATGTGCGATGAATATAAACCATCTGGTTGCCCACTTATAAATTGTGGTAGGGTGGGGTCACCTGGCCCCGCCGAAACCGAGCGACATGACACATTGAAAATACGTCATTTATCCCATGCCCGTCTGGGGCATCGGGGACGCCGCCCCCTACAAACAAAATATTGGTTCATCACAAAATTTTATTTGTTCCATCCCACGCTCCACCCTAAATTCCTAATTTCTCATTGCTAATTCCTAATTTTTCCCCCAACTCCTCCCTCCTAACTAAAAATTTCACTCATAATCAGAAGGAGCCTAAACATGACAGACCTTGAACGTATCGGCCAGCGCCTTGTCACTGGCTTTCCCGGAACCGCCCTCACACCGGAGCTGGTGCAGGTGGTCAAAGAATATAAGATCGGCAACATCATCCTTTTCCGCGAAAACATTGCCAGCGCGGACCAGCTGCGGACCCTGTGCGCTGACCTGCAAACCCTCATCCGCAGCGAAACCGGCCACGACGCTTTTATCATGATTGATCAAGAGGGCGGCGCTGTGACCCGCCTGCCGGAAAGCTGCATCAATGTACCAGGCTCCATGGCGCTGGCCGCCACCGGTGACCCCGAAACCACCTATCTGGCCGGCAAGCTGACCGGCGAAGAGCTGCGCAGTCTGGGCGTCAACTTTAACCTGGCCCCCAGCGTGGATGTCAACTGCAATCCTGCCAACCCCATCATCGGGGTGCGCAGTTATGGCGATACCCCCGCCACCGTGGCCAAGTATGCCGCCGGTATGATCCGCGGCCTGCAGGATGGCGGCGTGCTCTGCCTGGCCAAACATTTCCCCGGCCACGGCGATACTTCGCTGGACAGCCACCTCACCCTGCCCTGTGTAGACAAGCCCCGCGATGAACTGGAACGGATGGAGCTGGCCCCCTTCCGCGCTGCCATTGCCGACGGCGTACCCGCCATCATGACGGCGCACATCCTGTTCCCCGCGCTGGATGACAGCGGTGTGCCCGCCACCATGTCCCGCCGCATCGTCACCGGCCTGCTGCGCGGCGAAATGAGCTTTACCGGCCTTGTCACCAGCGACTGCATGGAGATGCAGGCTGTGCAGAAGTTCTTTGGTTCGGTCAACGGCGTGCTGGCCGCCATGAACGCCGGGGTGGATCTGGTGCTGCTTTCCCACACCACCCTGCTTTCCGGCGAAGCCGCCAAGGCTGCCGCCGAAGCTTTGCAGTCCGGCAAACTGGACCGCAAAGAGATGGAAGAAAGTGTTGACCGCATTCTGGCCGCCAAGGCCAAGCTGGCCGCCGTGCCCGCCGCCGCGTTTGATGCGGAGCAGGCCGCCGCCCTGAATGACAAGCTGCTGCGCGCCACCATTACCGAAGTGCATGTACCCAAAGCAGGCCGCCCTAACGTGGGCGGGCACCCACTGTGCCTGGGCTGCCAGGTCTACCGCACCGGCCTTGTGGGCAATGTGGTGGACGATGTGCAGCAAAGCTTCCCCGTTATGATGGCTAAAGCGCTGGGTGGGGACGGCTTTACCACCCCCATTGATCCCAGCGAGGATGAAATTTACGAGTGGGTGCGCCGCGCCGAAAGCTACACCAGTATCGTGATCGGCACCTATAACGGCCATCTGCACTCGCAGCAGCTGGAGCTGACCAAGGCCTTGGCTGAGCACAGCGGCAAGCCCGTTATTGTGGTGGCGCTGCGCAACCCGTATGACCTCTTCCCCCTGCCGGAAACTATCTACACCCTTGCCGCGTATGAATACACCGCCCGCAGTACTGCCGCCGTGGCGGATGTTCTGCTGGGCCGCCATGCCGCAACAGGCCGCCTGCCCATTGCCACGCCGGAACAGGAGGCCCAATGATGCCCTACTATGTTGGCATTGACGGCGGCGGAACCAAAACCGCCGTGGAGCTGCGCACCCGCGGTTCCGCAGCCCACAGCCGCGCTGTGTTTGGCCCCCTGAACTGCAACAGCGACCGCACCGCTGCCGCCAAAGCCCTGACCGATACGCTGGCCTGGCTAGCTGCCCAACCGGAAGGGCTGGCCGGGTGCGATGGACTTTGCATCGGCAGCGCAGGTATCAGCAACCCGGATGCTTACAACTTTATTCAGGATATCATCCGCGCAGGCGGCTACACTGGCCCGCTGCAAATCGTTGGCGACCAGGTCACGGCGCTGGCCGGTGCCTTGGGCCAGCCGGTGGGCACTGTGCTGATTGCAGGCACCGGTTCCATCTGTTACGCCCGCACGGCCGATGGCCGCGAAGCCCGCAGCGGCGGCTGGGGACATCTGATCGACGACGAGGGCAGTGCCTATGCACTCGGACGGGATATTCTGCGCGCCGTGGTGCGCGCTGCCGATGGCCGTGCCCCCGCCACAGCTCTGACGGAGCTGGTCGCCCAGCGCCTGGGTGCGCCAGGCGTGCAGCCGGTTATCCGCTTCACCTATGCCCCCACCACAACCAAAAAGGAAATTGCCGCCCTGGCCCCCCTGCTGGACCCTGCCTTGCAGCAGGGCGATGCCGCGGCGCAGGCCATTATTGCCCATGCCGCGGATGAGCTGACCCAGATGGCTGCCGCCGCCATGCAGCCCCTTGGTTTGCAGACCGGCAGTATGGCCCTGCTTGGCAGTGTGCTGCAAAAAAATGAAACCCTGCGTGCCGCTGTTATCACCCGCCTGACTGCCCAGTTCCCCACCCTCACCTTCCCCGAACCCGTTGGCGATGCCGCGGATGGGGCAGCGGTTATGGCGGAAAATGGTTAGGAAGTAGGAGTGAGGAGTGAGGAGTGAGGTGTTAGGAGTTGGTATAATTAGAAATGAGCAATGAGGAATTCGTCATTCGATATGGATATCGTTACCTGTCCCATTGATCTATTCTTTCCTCTCCAACCCAAACCGAGACAACTCCTACCTCCTCCTTCCTAAGGCAATACCGCATAATTCTAAGTGCCGATACGGCGAGCGAGGTGCGGCAGCTGCTAAG
>OCQB01000702.1_pt1 | contig 32644 bp, 26 predicted proteins | sample 1538631 | NCBI WGS metagenome assembly OCQB01 (sample SAMN04571713, study PRJEB22368) | human gut metagenome | biome: human gut; material: stool | host: Homo sapiens | place: Luxembourg | collected 2012-10-19
TTTGTATCTTCCTGCCCTACACCGATCAAAACTAAATATCCTTTTTTTATCTTCCCTGTGTATTCATCATCTACTTTTACCGATGCTTCTTTTACTCTCTGAATTACAAATTTCATTGCTTTCCCTTCCTTTAAGGTATTATTTTCTTTAAATATTCCTACATAAAGAAAAAGATCAGAAATTAAAAATCTCTGATCTTTTATATCCTTATGTAAGATAAATAAATCCTAGTTGTTGATTAATTTATCTTCGTTGCTCCAGCTGTATAAGCTACGGATTTCTTTTCCGACAACTTCAGACTGATGTTCAGCAGCTAATTTTCTCATAGCTTTGAAGTGAACCTGAGATCCTGCATCAGACATATCTAATAAGAAGTCTTTAGCGAATGTTCCGTCCTGAATATCTGTAAGAACCTGTTTCATAGCTTTCTTAGTATCTTCTGTGATGATCTTAGGTCCTGTGATGTAATCACCATATTCAGCTGTGTTAGAGATAGAATATCTCATTCCTTCGAATCCTGACTGGTAGATTAAGTCTACGATCAGTTTCATTTCATGGATACACTCAAAGTAAGCGTTTCTTGGATCATATCCAGCTTCTACTAATGTTTCGAAACCAGCCTGCATTAATGCACAAACACCACCGCAAAGTACTGCCTGTTCTCCGAAAAGGTCTGTTTCTGTTTCTGTTCTGAATGTAGTTTCAAGAACACCAGCTCTTGCTCCACCAATTCCTAAAGAATAAGCAAGTGCTAAATCTAATGCTTTACCTGTAGCATCCTGTTCAACAGCTACTAAGCAAGGAGTTCCTTTTCCTGCCTGATATTCGCTTCTTACAGTATGTCCTGGAGCTTTAGGTGCGATCATAGTTACATCCACATCTTTTGGAGGTGTGATGCATCCGAAGTGGATATTGAAACCATGAGCGAACATTAACATATTTCCTGGCTCTAAGTTTGGCTCGATGCTTTCTTTGTATAATTTAGCCTGTTTTTCATCGTTGATCAGAATCATGATGATATCAGCTTTCTTAGCAGCTTCTGCAGATGTGTACACTTCAAATCCCTGTTCTTCTGCTCTCTTCCAAGATCTGCTTCCTTCATAAAGACCGATGATAACATTGCATCCAGACTCTTTTAAGTTAAGGGCATGCGCATGTCCCTGGCTTCCATAACCGATAATAGCGATGGTTTTTCCATCTAAAAGTGATAAGTTACAGTCTTCTTGATAATAAATCTTTGCCATTTTTCATTCCTCCATTTTTTGGCTTTATAGTAAGGGTTCTGACCCGTTACTCTCATCAAAATATATTAGAGTTATCTTCTCCTCTTGATAAACCAGTGATTCCTGTTCTCACAATTTCGATCACTCCAAAATCACTGATCAGATTGATAAATGCTTCTATCTTATTCACATTCCCAGTTAACTCGATCATCAGATTATCCTTAGATACATCCACAACTTTCGCTCTGAAAATATCTGCAATCGTGATAACCTCCTGTTTCTCTGTCTTGTTTGCACGGATCTTTGCAAGGATCAATTCTCTGCAAACAGACTTACTGTTTTCCAGTTCAAAAATCTTCACAACATCTTCCAGTTTTGAAAGTTGATTCTTGATCTGTTTCAAGATCATATCATCACCGCTGACTGCGATCGTAATTCTTGAAAACTTCTGATCTTGTGTCGTACATGCTGTGATGCTGTCTATGTTATACCCTCTTCTTGTAAATAAACCAGAAATTCGGCTTAATACCCCGGGAGTATTCTCTACTAAAATAGAAAGAACGATCTGTCGCATATCTTTTATTTCCTTTCTTTGTCTTATTCTATCACCGTAATGGTATATTACAGGGTATTGGTAACTTTTTTTATTCTACCAATTATACAAATATGTGTCAAGAAAGAATATGATATGACAGTGATTCTACCTTGACACATTTTCATTTTAATTTATTTTTGTTTATTCTTCTTCAACAGAATCACCAGAAGGTGTTGATTCTGTCGCCGCAGCTGTCGTTGTATGATGTGCTGTGGTTGGTCTTGGTGCAGATGTCTGTGGCTGTGACGTTGTACTTTCTGTCACACGTTCTTCTGTACTTCTCGTAGTTGTAGACCTTGTACTATAAGTCGTATGTCTGCTGCTTGTTGTACTGTAACTTTCCTGCTGATAGCTGCTTCTTGTACTAGATGTTGAATATGATGAAGATGTTCCGGAATATCCAAATGTCTCAACAGAAGATATTCCTCCATATTCTTTTGCCCAGTCTTTTTCACTGCCTTTGTCAAATAAGAAATAATTCATGGCTGCTTTATTGGCACTGAAGTTTATAAAGAATACGAACATATTGCTCTGTGCTCTTCCCATCTTATAAGTACCTTCTAATGGCACCCTCATCTGGTCGATTTCTGTCGTCCCCATCTGAATAACTTTCAATACCAGACTCTTCAGGTATTTTGCACTCATATCTGTTGATACATCGGCTAATGAATCTAACGCAATATCTGCGATCTTTGTTGGGCTCTGCTGCAATACTTTATTAAGTGCTGCTTGAAGTACTGCTCTTTGACGACCTGTTCTTCCAAAGTCTCCATCTCCGTATTTCTTAGAAACAACGTAACGAACCCTGGCATATCCTAATGCCTGATTTCCATTCAATGTCTGTTTCCCAACCTTTACATTACGGTATTTCTTCTTTGAAATGTAATTTGTTGTATTCAAGTATTTTGCTTCTTTTTCTTCCAGCGAAATTTCTACACCGCCAACTTTATTGATAACTTTCTCAAATGTTGAGAAATCAACAACACAATAATTGTCGATCTTAATCCCAAAGTTCTTAGCGATCGTCTGGTATAATAATTCCACACCACCAAATGCATAGGCTGCATTTAACTTGTTATGTCCATGTCCTGGAATCTCAACATACATATCTCTCATCAAAGAAGTGAGCTTTAATTCTTTTGTCTTAAAATTGACCGTTGCGATCATAATACTGTCAGATCTTCCGTGATCACCTTTGATTGCTCCATGATCAGATCCAACTAATAAGATATTAATAACATTCTTATTAAATGTCAGATTATCATCTACCTTTACGTCTGTCAGTGTACTTCCATTCTTATTATTCACTGCTGCTTCTAATCTTGCATCATAATATCCAAGCACTCCCCCTGCAGCAATTCCTATGATCAAAAACAGACTTAGGATAATTTTAAACTTCTTAATCTTCATTCGTGTCCTCCTCACAATTATCTGCTTATCATTGTAGATTATATCATATCATACAAAAAAAACAGTAGGTGATTTTATTAAGTTTTTGTTAAGCTTTCCAATAAGTCTGATTCATCGTAAGCTTTAAAACCATCCATTTTGGCAGTTTTTTATAATTTCTTCCAAGTTTATATCCGATCAATTTAAATCCTGTATCGATCACATACTTTGGAATAAGATATATTTTTCCCTTTTTAAAAAGATGCTTGATCGTCGCGATAACCATTTTTACACCTTCCGATTCTGATCTCACTTTAAGAAACAATCCTCCATGATCTACTTGTGACACTGCAAGATCGAAATTCCTATGTAACTGTTGTATCGCCTTGTAATCATGCCAATGCCATACCCTTGCATCTGCCTGATAGGCAACTGCCTTTCCATCTTCGATCATCTTTGAAGCCATGATCATGTCCTCGTTAAAAATTGTTTTATGCTCGAAGCCTCCCATTGCATCATACTCTGATCTTCGATAAGCACTGCATACATTTGAACAGAAAAATGTTTTGATCCCCAGAGTATCCAGATCCTCTTTTGTTTTAACTCTGCTTTCCAGAGGATAATTAAAGATTCTTGTATAATACTCAATATAATTTTTTTCAGGATCAGCCATCTGCCTTCCATAAGCAGCTGTTACTATTGGATCATCAAATGCTTTAATCAGATTTTCCACCATATATTTATCTTTTGGAATCGCATCATCTGTCATAAACATTAAAATGTCAGCTTCTTTGGCAAGCGATGCTCCATAATCTCTTGTTTTCCCATGATCAAATTCTTCTTTTTTAATATGATGAACTTCTACATTATCATATGGAGTGATCATTTCCTCATCAAAAAATTCTGCCTCTGTGTTAACTAAAATAATGCGGTCTGGTTTTCTTGTCTGCAATGCAAGTCGTTTTAATGATTCCTGAAACTTATCTCCTGGCTTATATGTTGGTATGATCAAGTCAATTACCATGATTTTTCCTTTCTATCTTAGATCTATCTGCGGACTTTAGTTCCTTTGCTATCTCTTTTTGATAGTTTTAACCGATGAAATTCCAGTTCTTTTTCTTTATATACGATAGAACTGATATTCTGTGCTGCCATCACATAAATATTCGTTAGTGAATCATCTTTTGATAACTTCATTCCACGAACACCTAATGCACTCTTCTTCTTTTTTGGAATCTCGGAAAGCAAGAATTTTAAGAAAACTCCTTCTTTCGTCTGAAGGACTACTTTGTCTTCGGATCCTTCCATCCAGTCTATCGGAATCACTTCGATCAGCTCATCTTCCGATAATTTTGTTGCCTGCACAGTTCTCTTTGCTGCATTTAACAACTCTCCATCCATCACTTTTAACATACTTTTTGCTGTTGCAAATAAAAGTGATGAATGAATCATTGATTCTGCATCCAGCACCTGGATGATATATTCTTTTGTACTGTCATAATTACATAAATTATCAATTGGTACCCCTTTATCCCTGAATTTTCCGGCTGGAATATCCAGTACCTTGATCTGGTGCATCACACCGAGATTGGTAAAGATACAGATCTTATCTGTATTCATACAAGGCACAATAAACTTGTATTCTTTTAAGATATTTTCCTTATTTCTCTGATAAGTTGCCTTATCCATTGTCTTGGAATATCCAAAACGATCCATCACAAAATAAACCGTCTCTTCTTTGACTGGTGCAGCAACATAAACTGCCTCTTTTCCATCTTCGACCACAGTTCTTCTTTCGCGTCCAAATTCTTTTTTAATCTTATCTAATTCTTTACGAATCACGTTCTTTAAAGATTTTTCGTTATTTAAGATATCTTCATATTCTTCGATCTTTGCAAGAATCTCTTCATATTCTTCTTTTAACATCAAAATCTCTAATCCGATCAATCGGTATAATTTAAGATCAAGGATCGCACTTGCCTGTTTGTCTGTAAAAGAAAGCTTGGTTGCTTCGATCATAGAATCTGAAGACTTGAAATTAATATTTCCAACATCTCCTTTGGTAAGGCATGCCTTTACTTCCTTCTGACTCTTACTTCCACGAATGATTTCAATGATCAGATCAATCATATCACATGCTTTGATCAACCCTTCTTTAATTTCTCTTTGTTCATATAATTTTGATAGTAATGTTTTATATTTTCTTCTTGTTACTTCATAATAAAACTGCGTATGATTTTCAATGATTCCCTTAAGATCCAGTGTCTCCGGACGTCCATCAACGATCGCCAGCATATTCACACCAAATGTATCCTCAAGTTTTGTTTTCTTATATAAGAGATTTTTTAAGCGTTCAACATCTGCACCCTTTCGAAGTTCTAATACAATTCGGATTCCATCTTTAGAGGATTCATTGGAAATATCCAAAATATCTGTTGTCACTTTGTTCTCTATGAGTGCTACGGTATCTGATAAAAACTTGGAAATATTATTTCCGATCATTGTGTATGGAATTTCTGAAATTACCAGTTTATCTTTTTCCCCACGTTTCTTTGCTGGTTCAAAAGTTACTTTTCCTCTTAATTTTAATTTACCTGTTCCTGAAGAATAAATATTTAACAAATCTTTCTTATTGATCACAAGGCCGCCTGTTGGAAAATCCGGACCTTCTATATATTCCATGAGTTCTTCGTTTGTGATGCTTTCTTTTCGCATATATGCTTTCACTGCATCAACAACTTCCCCTAAATTATGTGGTGGAATACTCGTTGTCATACCAACAGCGATTCCATCTGCTCCATTTACCAATAAGTTTGGCACCTTAACTGGAAGTACTTCAGGTTCTTTTTCTGTTTCATCAAAGTTCGATACAAAATCAACTACATTTTTATCAAGGTCTGCAAGATATGCTTCCTGCGTGATCTTCTGAAGTCGTGCTTCTGTATATCGCATAGCCGCAGCGCCGTCTCCCTCTATGGAACCAAAGTTTCCATGTCCATCAACAAGAGGGACTCCTTTTTTGAAATCCTGAGACATAACAACTAGGGATTCGTAGATGGAACTGTCACCATGTGGATGATATTTACCCATGGTATCCCCGACGATTCTTGCAGATTTTCGATGTGGCCTGTCATAACGAAGTCCTAATTCATCCATGGAATATAAAACTCTTCTCTGTACTGGCTTTAATCCATCTCTGGCATCTGGAAGTGCTCTTGCACAAATAACACTCATCGCATAATCGATATATGATTTTTGCATAACCTCAGAAAATTCTGCTTTAATAATATGTTCTGACATTATCTATTGTTTCCTTTCTATTTATATATCTAACATCGCTTCATTTGCATTTTCATAAATGAACTGTCTGCGAGGTGGTACGTCGCTTCCCATCAGCATAGAAGTAACATCGGAGGCCATTCTAGCATCTTCGATCTCAATCTGTTTTAATGTACGACTTTCTGGATTCAGCGTTGTCTCCCATAACTGTTGCGCATCCATCTCTCCTAAACCTTTATAACGTTGTAAAGTAAAGTTTCCCTTATGTTCTGCGCGATATCTTGTCAGTGCTGCATCATCAAACAGATAAGTTTCTTCGCCCTTTTTTGGCATTGCTTTGTAAAGCGGCGGTGTTGCAAGAAATACATGTCCATGCGTGATCAATTCTGGCATAAAACGATAAAAGAACGTCAAAAGCAATGTTGCGATATGTGCACCATCCACATCAGCATCTGTCATAATAATGATCTTGTGATAACGAAGCTTACTGATATCAAAATCATTTCCATATCCTTCAGAAAAACCACATCCAAATGCATTGATCATCGTTTTAATTTCTGCATTCGCAAGAACTTTATCCATCGTAGCTTTCTCTACATTTAAGATTTTTCCTCGAATTGGAAGGATTGCCTGTGTCTTTCGGTTTCTTGCTGTTTTTGCAGAACCACCAGCAGAATCTCCCTCGACAATAAAAATCTCACAATCTTGTGCTTTACGACTTTCACAGTTCGCCAGTTTTCCGTTGCTGTCAATTGACAACTTCTGTTTTACCAGCATATTCGTCTTCGCTTTTTCTTCCGCTTTACGGATCTTCGCTGATTTTTCCGCACATGCCAGCACTTTTTTTAAAGTATCTAGATTCTTATCAAAATAAAGAACCAATTCTTCTCCCGCGATCTCTCCAACTGCTTTGGCTGCATCTGGATTATCCAGTTTCGTCTTCGTCTGTCCTTCAAATCTTGGTTCTGGATGTTTGACGGAAACAATCGCTGTCATACCATTTCTCACATCCGTTCCAGTAAAATTCGAATCTTTTTCTTTTAATACCCCGATCTCTCTGGCATATTGATTCATGATCGTAGTGAATTTCGTCTTAAACCCTGTGATATGTGTTCCACCTTCGATCGTATAAATGTTATTACAAAATCCCAGAATATTCTCCCCAAAATCCTCTGTATACTGAAATGCCACTTCTGCCTCAATTCCATCAATCATTCTTTTAAAATATACTGGTTCATGAAGCATTTGTTTTCCTTCATTTAATTTCTTTACATAAGCGCAGATTCCTTCTGGCTCATGATAATCAACTGTTGTTTCTTCACCTTCTCGTTCATTCACATAATGAATCGTAAGTTTTGGATTCAAATACGCAGTCTCATGCAAACGGTTTCTAACCATTGCTGCTTTAAAATATGTCTTATCAAAAATCTCTGGGTCTGGTAAAAACTGGACGTTTGTTCCCGTATCTGATTTTCTACAGGTACCAATCACCTCAAGAGGTGTTATGATCTTTCCACGCTCATATCTCTGCTGATAAACCTTTCCTCCCTGTTTTACAGTTACCGTAAGCCAGGTTGAAAGGGCATTAACAACGGATGCACCAACTCCATGCAGTCCTCCAGAAATCTTATATCCTCCATCTCCAAACTTACCTCCTGCATGTAACATGGTAAATACCATCTCTACCGCTGTTTTTCCTGTTCTTTCATTAATTCCGACCGGAATTCCTCGTCCATTGTCCGTAATAGTTGCTGTTCCATCTTTATTTAAAGATACTGTGATCTCATCACAATATCCTGCCAGAAATTCATCGACCGAATTGTCTACTATCTCATATATTAAATGATTCAATCCCTTGGTAGATACACTTCCAATGTACATTCCAGGGCGTTTTCTAACAGCTTCTAGTCCTTCTAAAACCGAAATACTATTAGCATCATATGTCTTATTTGCCATAAATACGCAACTCTCCTTTTTCTCTTTCGGTTATCTAGTGTATCACACAATGATCTTCTTCGTCAATTGAGCTGTTTCTTATAGCCATCATTCGACAGTAATTGACTTTACCTGCCAAAATCTCTATAATGAGATATGAATAAACTAGAAAGGAACAATAAGTATGAAACGTAGGATTTTCAAACAGTTCCTATCCGGTATATTAGGGATCTTATTACTGTTATCCCTTGCTGGATGTGGACAGAGCACAAGTGACTCAAAACCTGATGACACCATGGAGGCATTCTATGATCTGATCATAAAACAAGATACAACATCGATGACAGATCTTGGAATTGATGATTCTGAAGCATCTGATACTTTAAAAACATATCAGACATCCATGATATCAACTCTTCAGAAGAGTTTTAAGAATGCAGGCGTTACGATCACTAAGAAACAAGCAAATGAGATCTATAAAGCGATCAGCAGCAAACTTGCTTCCTTAGACCACAAGATCACGGTAACAGGTCAAGATAAGAAAAATGCAACAGTTAAGGTGTCTAGCCAATACATCAATTATCTGGACATTTTTAAACAAGCAAAACAGACTACTTTGGATGAATTAAAACCTCTTCACATTGAGAACTTATCTGATGCAAAGAAACAATTAGTATCCAATGTGATCGAAGCTTTCAATTCTACTGATGTATCCTCTGATATGCATACACAAACATTTAAATTAAAACTACAGAAGATCAAAAGCGGTAAAAATACCATTCATATCTTCTTCCCGGACAATTATGAAGAAGTCGGATCTAAACTCATGAAAAATGCAACAAATCAATAAATATAAAAGGTTAGCAGTATGATCACACTGCTAACCTTTTTATATTAATCCTAATTACAATTCGTCTGCTTCCATCATCTGCCTGAGCAGTTCCCTTGCTTCTCTGCAGCGATTTTTAACACTTCGCTCTGTAATTCTAAATAAATCTGCAATTTCTTTACATTTCAATCCATAAACATATCGAAATAAAATCGTATCTCGATGTCTTCGTGGTAATGCCGCCAGATTCTGTTTTAAAGATTCCAGATCGATCATCTGCAGATAATTATCTCTAGGATCTTCAACAAAATCCCCTTCTGACCCATCTTCATATGTAAGACTCTCGTGTTCATTATTCTTTTCATTTTTCAACAATGTAAAGGATTCATTCTTTGTTATTGCCGTAAGAAAATAAAATACTTCTTCCTCTGGCACCTTCAAAATACTTTCCGGATATACCAATGCTTTTTCAAATACACTTTGCACCACGTCTTGTGCTAGATCATTGTCTTTCACATGATTCTTTGCAATACAAAATAACTTCCTTGAATATGCCTCATACAATTTCTCTATGTATTTGATCGTCTTTTTCCCTATTGGTTTTCTCTTTCGAATTCTCATAATATTTCACTTTCAATTTTCTTAAATTGTTTTTTTCTGAACTATTATAAAGATATATTGTTCTATTACAAATGTTTGCATAATGATCTATCCAAATAATAGCTCTTCAAAAATGATTTCCATGTTTTCTTGCGAATATTCAATCTCTTTTGAGTAAATTCGAGCAATCTCCTGCGGTGTCTTCAAAATATGATTTCTCTTACAATATTCATTCATCTGTTCAATTATCAAACAGCTTAAAATTGCGAACTTAACTTTATCGATCAGATTATTATCTTCACAGGATTTCATAAAATAACGATAAATAAAATAACTCATCAAATGTTCCATATATGACTCATCGATTCCTTGTTCTTTGATCATGCATGGCATTGGTTCCATCTTGCAAAACATCTTCTGAATCTTTGGCTCCATAAAATCTAATTCCTGATATATAGATATCCAGTTTTTGATATATGTTTCTTCTCGCATTTGACTTAATATATGATTCTTCTTTATAGGATCATTTTTCCATGTATTCAGAATCTCACCCGTTTGGTTCAAATGATCCTGGATTCCCTGCACCACATCAAATATCTGTTCTATTCTTTGTTCCACTGGGTTTTCTTTCTTTTTCAGCAAATCCAATATCCATAATTGAATTTCTAAAACTGATTCATCAAAGTCATCCGTTGACTCTGTATTCGTTCCCTGAATCTGGCATAATCCAAATTCCTTTGTCTCAAACATCAGCCGTGTAGCTTCTTCGCATGCCATTCCAAGACCTGTCTGGCGAATATTTCCATATTCATTATGAAATCTCGGATGCTGTGTACATATCTCACACAAAGCGTCTTCTCCTAATTCAATATAAATATCACATAAATTTTTCTGATTCAAAAACACACAGCGGTCACGATCATCAAGATGAAATGCTGGAGTGCCTTCGTGATCAATGCCTTTCATCAGCCTGTCACGAAATTCTCCTTTAACATTCTGATATTTTTTATAGGACTTAGAATCGATCATGATCTCCCATCCAATGCAGCAACTATCTTTGCATTTATCTGCAATGCACTGAAAATCCTTATAATAATCAGGAATATATTCTTTCATCTTATCCTCCAAAATATTTTCATTCTTATGAAACTTTTATCTGATGTTCCAGCCGCATCCAATCTGCAACTGCTGCAATAAATTGTGAATTTGTCGGACGTTCCTGTCCTTCCATCACAAATGTTCCAAAAATCTCTTTTAAAAGTTCTTGATTTCCTTTGATCCATACAATATCGATCGCATGGCGGATCGCCCGTTCAACACTACTGGTCGTTGTTTTACATTTCTTTGCAATCTCAGGGTATAATAATTTTGTAATATAATTTATACGATTACAGTCTTCTATCGCCATTAGAATCGCATATTTCATATAACGGCACCCTTTAATATGTGCAGGCACCCCTAAATTCCTAACCAAAAAGCTAATCTGCCTTCGAACATCATTCGTTCCACACATGCTACACATTCTTTTTGATCGTCCATGCAATGCTTTCTCATTTTTTTGAATATCATTATTTACTGAACGTATCCGTATCATCTGTGAAATTCTCTCTGCAAGAATTCCTGCCTGAAACGGTTTCATCATACAATAATCAACTTTTAACCGTCTGATACACTCCATCAGCTCTCTATTTTCGAGCATTGTTAATGCAATAAATGCTGGAATTTTATCTGGTTCTATCAATTCCCTGCATTTTTCGATTACACCAATTCCGTCAATCTCTGAAAGCATCAGATCAATAACTACAAGATCAGGTTTTAATTTTATAATATCATCCAATGTATCCACCCCATTATCTCTTACTGATATTACATTATATTTTCCTGATAATTCTTTCTTTAATTGTTCTGCCTCGTCCGGATAACTGTCTGCAATTAAAACTCTATGTCTTTCATCCATATTTTCTCCTTCAGACAATCTCCCTGTATTCGTCCATATGCATCTTATATTATCTCATCATCATCATCTTAAGATGCATTCATATGATAATCGAGTCTTAGTTTATCCGCGATCAATGCAATAAACTCTGAATTTGTCGGCTTTCCCTTTCCAGAACTTATCGTATAACCAAACATTTCTTCCAGCAATTCAACTTTTCCACGACTCCATGCCACCTCAATCGCATGCCGAATCGCCCTCTCTACGCTGCTTGATGTCGTTTTGTATTTTTTCGCAATTGTTGGATATAATAACTTTGTAATATAATTCATCATATTAATATCCTCAATTGCCATGATAATTCCCTCTCTAATATACTGATACCCCTTTATATGAGCCGGAATTCCAAGATCTCTTATGATCTTTGTCACATCCTGTTTCATATGAAATTCATGATCGATCACTGTTCTTTGATCATTTTTCTTAAAATTATTTTCTGTTTCTTTCTGAATGATTTTCTGATCCAATCCTTTGATTTTTGCAACTTGTTTGATCCTGCGGCACAGTACCTCATTCTTAAATGGTCTCATCATACAATAATCAATGTCCATATGATTGACGCATTCGATCAATTTCTCGGTACCGATCGATGTTAAAACAATAAATACTGGTAATTGTTCATATTCCATACATTCTCTGCATTTTTCGATCACCCCGACTCCATCGATATATGGCAGCATGATATCAATTAAGACAACTTCTGGTTTCTTTCTAATGATCTCATCAACTGCTTTCATTCCATCGAATACTGTTCCAACAATATCAAACTCTCTATTCAGTTCATTTTCTAACTCCTCTGCTTCTGATACGTCCCCATCCACAATTAAAATATTTAACTTCTTTTCCAACTTTTTCAACCTCCTGATCATGATTATGATGTCTTATGCTGTTATTTTTCCTCGATCAGTACTTCATCTCCATATTCCAGGCGTATTTTATCCGCGATCAATGCAATAAACTCTGAATTCGTAGGTTTTCCTTTTCCTGCATGAATCGTATAGCCAAACAATGCATCGATCGTGTCCATATTTCCTCTTCCCCAGGCAACCTCGATCGCATGTCTGATCGCTCGTTCTACCCTGCTTGGTGTCGTATCAAACTTCTGTGCGATTGACGGATACAGCTGTTTTGTTATGGAATTTAAAATATCCATATCACAGACTGCCATCATGATCGAATCTCTTAAGTACTGATAACCTTTGATATGAGCCGGAACCCCGATCTCATGAATCATATTCGTTATGATGATCTCCAACTGGTTTTCTGTCAATCCATGAATCTTCTCTGGTACAGAAACGAATGGTCTTTCAGGAATCTGCTGTTTTATCTTTGCCTGCTTGATCTGCTTAATGATCGTTCTTAGATCAAACGGCTTTAAAATAAAATAAGATGCTCCTAATTCCATAGCCTCTTCGCAGACATTTTCCTGCCCCATTGCGGAGACCATAATAATGATCGGTCTTTTACTTAGATCTTCTGTTTGCAAACGTTCTAATACACCAATTCCATCGAGTTTCGGCATAATGATATCCAGTAATACAACATCCGGTTGTTTTTCCTTGATGATACGCAATGCTTCTTCTCCATCATCTGCACTTGCGATTACTTCAATATCACTTTCCTGCTCTAACAGTTCTGTCATCATCTCAACAGTTCTCTGGTTGTCATCTGCAATAGCCACATTAATCTTGTTCATCTTCAGTCCTCCCATTCTGTTTTTCTCTACAAATTAATTATATATTTGATTTAAGTTTACAAACAACCCATATTTCTTCGCAAGTTTTGGTTGATTTCCAAAGGATTCGACATAATTCGACAAAATTAATTCTATTTTTTAAAATCTATGTCATATTTTGCTGCGTAAATTGTTAAATATACAATTTCTCACTTCGATGATTCCATATGACATCCAGTAACTCTGTTGTTGTCACAACAATCTGATCTGCTTCGGCATGCATCAGCTCCTCTCTGTTCTCAAATCTGTACAATGTTCTAATGTTTGACAGATTATTTTCTTTCTTTCCTAGTATATCATGTCTTCGACTTCCTGTCATAAGAATTTGCAATTCCTTTTTATTTCACTTTACTTCCTGCATGATCTTTATAAACTTCAATCTTTTGATCGATCTGATCTTTCAATTCATCGACATGTGAAATTATGCCAACCAGCTTATTTCCTTCCAAAGACAGTGAATTTATGATCTGCATCGCCTTATTTAAAGAATCCGCATCTAAAGTACCAAATCCCTCATCAATAAAGATCGTATCAACCTGTATCCCGCCTTTTTTGTTCTGGATCACATCACTTAATCCTAACGCAAGAGATAATGCTGCTTTAAATGATTCTCCTCCAGATAATGATCTTACATTTCTTCTTTTTCCTGTCCATTCATCGAGAATCTCCAATTCCAGACCAGAAGATCCTTTGTTTATATCATTTTCTTCTTTTCGAAGCAGATAATATCTTTGTTCACTCATAACGGACAACCGTTCATTGGCTGCTGCCAAGATCAGATCAAAATATACTGACTGCACAAAACGTTCAAATGAAATCTTTGTCTTTCCTTTTTGTTCTCCATTTGCTGTATCTGACAGATCTTTTAACAGTGTATAGTTCATTTCTGCTTCTTTATACTCTTCCATCTTCTTGTCCATAAATCTTATCGATTGTTCGTTTACAGAGATATGTTGATTTAATTGTTCCAGATTCTGATTTTGTTTTTGTATTTCTTTTTTCATCTGATGAAGTTTTGTTTCAAATTTTCTGAAATCTGAAATTTCTTCATTCATCTCTTTGTGTTCTTCCAACTGTTTTGTAACACTCGAAAGTGTATTTTCTTTTTCTTCAATGGCCGCTTTGATATGAACTCCCTGTATTTCAACACTTTCTTTTTTCTTTTCTATTTCTTCTTTATTAAATTTCATCTGATCGATCTCATCAGATAATCGCTGCTGTTCTTCACTGGCATCTTTATATGTTTTATATTCAAGATTCTTACAGATTTCTTCTATTCTGGCCTCTGTCTGCTTATATAAACTATCTTTTTCATGTGATTTTCCGGCAATTTCCTGCAGTTTTTCCACATAGTTCAATTGTTTTTCTTTGGATTTTTCAACTTTTACTCTTTGTTCTGCTATCTTTTCTTTCTGTTTTTTGATTCTTTCAAATTCTTTTTTTACTTTTTTATATTGTCGTAAAGAGATTTCATAGATCTCGTCAAGCTTTTCAAACTCTTCTGATCTTTTCCCACTTTTTTTGCAAAGCTGTTCTTTACATATCTCAACAATACCTTTACTCTGTTTTACTTTCGCAAATGCAGTATTATATTTCCGATCGATCAATTCCGTTTCTTCACGAAGTGCACGAAGCATCTCCTGCGTAATATCACTTTCTTTAAAATCTGCTGTTTTTGGATGATGTAATGATCCACAAACCGGACATGGATGACCGTCTATCAGATTTCTTGCCAGAAGTCCTGCTTGATTACAGTCATATCGATCCTGCCAGTCTGACAATCGATCTCTGTATTCTTTTCTTTGCATTCTGATCTTATCATAGACTTCTCCAGCCTCTTCATAAATCCGAAGTTTCTCAAAATAAGCTTCTTTCTCCTTACACAATTCATGATTTTTTTCTGTCTGAACATGAAGTTTCAATTCTTCTTTTTGCAAATGATCGTATTGTGTTTCAATCTCATCTGCCTGTCTAAGAAATTCTAGTAGTTTTAATTCTCTTTGTCTTTCGTTCTCTTTTTTTTGCTCCGTTTCTTCCTGCTGTCTGATCATACGTTCTTTCGCATTCTTTAAAGATTCCTTTTTTTTCTCTAATGCTTCCAGCTCTTTATATTGTTTTATCTGTTTTTGGAGTTCTTGAAACCTTAATTCCTTTTTATGTAGTTTCGGCAGTTCCTTTTGGATCTGATCATATTCTTTTTTGATCGCTCGCTGTTCTGCTTTATTTTCTTTTTCTTGTACTATAAGTTCTTTAATTTCTTCTTTTACATCTTTGATCTTCTGTCTCTTCTCCGTTATCTGTGAAAAAACAATCCGTTGCTTCTGATATAGTTCTTCTTGTGTTTCTTTTTGTTTCTGAAAATTCTCATATTCTTGTTGTTTTCGATACTGATATCTTTTTACTACATCCATAAATTCTACAATTTGATGTTTTTGTTTTAAATACCGTGTATATTCTTCATATTCTTCTGCATCTTTTGATACAAAAATGTTATCTTCCTGCTCTAACAAGGTATTCCCAAGATTCTCATATTCGTATTTACAAGAAAGATGTCTACGTTTAATCTTTTCCTGAAATTCATACAGATACCATGTTCCAAAAATCTTACGAAAGATTTCACTCCGTTCTTTTCCTTTCGCGTAAAGAAGTTTTAAAAATTCTCCTTGTGCGATCATTGAAATCTGCTGATACTGCATACGGTCCATTCCAAGAATTTCTTCCATCTGCGCGGTCACTTGCTGACTTCCTGTTGTTACAATCTCATCTTCTTGATATAATACTGCATACGGAGACTGTCGTGTCATTTTGTCTCCTCGTTTACTCTTTCGCATATAGGATGGATTTCTTTCAATCTTGTACTGCTTTTTGCGATGCGAAAATAAGAATACCACTTTCGTCTCTGTCTCATCTTTGGCAAAATCACTTCTTAGCATATCCTGTTTTCGATAAGAACCACTTGGCTCACCGTATAAAGCAAAACAGATTCCATCAAAAATAGTCGTTTTCCCTGCACCTGTTTCTCCTGAGATCAAAAAAATCCCATCTTTAAATCTGGTAAAATCAATCACTGTTTCCTCTGCAAATGGTCCAAATGCAGATAATATTAATTTTTGCGGTCTCAACGAATCACCTCCTCAAAAATGGATATTGCCATCTGTGCTCTTTTTTCATCCAGATCAATATGATTTTGCATTTTATAAAACTGTTCAAATAATTCCATTGGATTTTGATCTGCGATCTGGTTTTCTTTCATCTGAATGGTTTCATATTGCATCATATGACGACGGTTTTTAAAGCTGATCTGCATAACATTCGGATAAACCGTACGTACTTTCCCGATCGCATCTAAAATCTGCTCCTCATCCGTCAGAATGACATGCATATAATCTTCTTCATTTCCAATTTCACATTTTCTTTTTAACAATGATTCTAACGAACATTCCATTTCCCTCATATCACGTAATGGTTTTAGCAAATGATGGGATAGGGAGATCTGCTTGTTTTTACTGATTGTAAGGATCGTTGCCTGTTTGTCTTTGTGAATTTCTGAAAAAGAATATTTTAAGATCGATCCAGCATACCTTACCATTTCACGTCCCATTGCCTGCGGCTTGTGGATATGTCCAAGTGCTACATAGTCAAATGCATCAAATAGACGGTAATCAATATTATCAATCCCTCCAAGGCTGCTTGTTTCTGAATCTGACAATTCCGGAGAATTCTTTCCAACCGTTACAAACTGATGCGCTAGCAGGATATTCGTCTCATCTTCGTTGATCTTCACTTGTTCCATTAGATGCTTGAAGCATTCTTCATAGGTTTCTGTCTGAATTTTTAATACATGATTGATATACGCTGGCTTTACAAATGGAAGCATATAAAAATTAATATTGTATCCATCTTCCTTGATCGTAATCTTTTCAATTTCCTGATTAAATTGTGATGCAATATATAAATTAGATCGTTTAAATAAGTTTCTTCCAAATGACAATCTTTCCGAAGAATCATGATTTCCGCTGATCATCAATACTTTTACTTTAAGATCACTCAGTTCTTCTAAAAATTCATCCAGCAGATGAATCGCCTCGATCGTCGGTATTGCCTTATCATAGATATCCCCACATAATAAAATAACATCTATCTTTTCTTCTTTTACTAATGTAACGATCTGATCCAATATAAATTTCTGATCTTCAATCATGGATATCTCGTTCACTCTCTTTCCGAGATGCAGATCTCCAAGGTGCAAAATTTTCATGTCTCTCACCCTCCCTTTTTTCTATTGTAGCAAACTTATATTTTAAAAACAGCTTCCATTTCCCTTTGCTCTAATTTTCCATCTCATAGAGCATTGTTTCCATAAGAATAGCATACCCTTTCATCGGATTATTTACAAAAACATGTGTAACAGCACCAATAAGTTTCCCATTCTGCAAGATTGGACTGCCACTCATTCCCTGTATGATCCCGTTGGTAAGTTTTAATAATTCTTTGTCTGTCACTTCAATCTCCATACTTTTTAACACATCCTTGTCGGATGGCACGATCTTATTGATCTGGATCTCATATTGTTTCATAGTACCGCTTACATTGGAGAGAATATAAGCTTTCCCTGGTTTGATATCTTGACGATATCCTATCTTGTATGCTTTTTGTTGTTTCTTTGGTATTGTTCCATAAATTCCTTTTTCCGTATTTTTTTTGATGGAACCTAAAATATTCTCTTCCTTGTATTCAATACTTCCAACAATCTCTCCCGGCGTTCCTGATTTTCCTTTTTTAATGGAATAAATCTGTGGATCCAGCAAAAGACCACCTTTGATCTTTAAAAGTGTGCCTGTATCCATATCATAAATACCGTGTCCCAACCCTCCAAATGACGTACCTTTTACATAAGTCATCGTACCGATTCCCTGCGTGTTATCCCTGATCCATGTTCCAATTTTATACATGTGATCCGTCTTTGAACGTTCTGGCTTGATCTTGATCTGCATCATCTTTGCCTTTCTTTGGACTGTTAATATCACAGATTCTCCTTGACCTTGATTAATTTTTTCGATGAATTGTTTTTTTGATACAATATCTTTTCCATCAATCTTTTTGATATAATCTCCACGATATAATTTATTTTTACTCGGTGCATATTCCATGCTGTTTTCTCCGGTAAACTGATCCGTATCAAGCACAAACAATCCATCTGTTTCTACATAGACACCGATCACTTCACCGCTTGGCGTGATCTTTTGGTCATCTACGACCTTCACTTTAATCTTCTTTAATGGAATCGCGCCAAATAAATTGGTTTTCATTTCATACTGACCCATGTGACATTGTTTGAATACAATGGGCTGATTTAATCGTATCGTTTGATGATCGATCGTTGCACTGACTGGTACATCATAACAAAGAGAGACTGTTTCGCTCTTGTTGATATGAATCGTATCTGGAAGTCTTGCATTGCAGTATTTTATATAAACTGCAGTTATTGCGATTAAATTGATCATAAAAAGTAGAATTAAAAATTTGCGGTAAGTGTATTTTTTCATATTTTTCCTCCTAAAAAAGGACATATCGTCATTGATATATCCTTTTTATTATATGAAGATCACCGCTTACATACTCAGTATAATTTTGTTTCATCTGCCAAAGATTTCATTTCTTTTGCATGTTCCATAGACGTTTCACTCCATTGATCCCCGCTGATCATTCTTGAAATCTCTTTTAACGATTCTGATTCATTTAATTTTCGGATCATTGTCTGCGTATTCTTCTGATCGGTTTGTTTTCTAATGAAGTAGTGACTATCTGCCATCGCTGCAATCTGTGGAAGATGTGTGATCGCGATCACCTGATGATCCTTTGAGATCACTGCCATCTTTTTAGCTACACGATTGGCAGTTTCCCCACTGATTCCAGTATCAATTTCATCAAAGATCAACGTATCTACTCCATCTGCCTGTGCTGCTACTGATTTGAGTGCAAGCATGATTCTTGATAATTCACCACCAGATGCTACTTCTTGTACCGGACGCATTGGAAGACCTGGGTTGGTCGATATCATAAAACGGATCTGATCCATTCCATCTGCTGAAATCTGGTCTTTTTTCGTAACTTCGATTTCAAATCTGACATCTAAAAAGTTCAGATCTTCTAATGCTTTTGTGATATTGCTTCCAAGTGTCTTTGCTACCTTACATCTTTGTTCTGACAGATTCTTTGCTTCCTTAAGATATCGTTCCCTGATGCGTTCCTGTTCATTCTTTAATATTTCAATCTCATGTTCTGCATCACACAACATATTATATCGTTTTTCTGCCTTTTGTCCATATGCTGTAACATCTTCAATCGATGGACCATATTTGTCTTTTAAAGAATTAATGACATTCAGACGTTCTTCCACTTCCTGATACGTCTGCTCATCAAATTCCATATTCTCCATATATGTCGTCAATTCCTGATGAAAACCATTTAACAGATCTTCCACTGACAACAGTTGTTCATAAAATTCTGAAATCTGAGGATCTAAATGACTGATCTCCTGCATTCTTCTTATGCTTTCACTTAACTGATTGCCAATCGATGTTTCTTCCTCATATCCCGTCAGCATACGTGCTGCCTGACAAGAAATAATGATATCTCGGCTATGGACGATCTTTTGATATACCGTTTCTAATTCCTCGTCTTCTCCTTTGACAAGATTGGCATTCTCAATCTCTGAAATCTCATGTTTTAAGAAGTCCATCTCTCTTAATCTTTGCTGGTCATCTATTGATATTTCTTTTATCTTTGTTGAAATCTCGTGATATTCTCCTGCAAGATTTTTGCACTGTTCTAAGGAATATCTTGCGTTTTCAGGTAAAAAATGATCCATCATACTTAAATGATTTTTCTCTTTTAACAGTACTTGATGTTCTTGCTGACCATGCAGATCAAATAAACGTCTGGAAACTTCTCTTAACGTATTGAGTGTCACCGTACTATCATTAATCTTATTAATACTTCTCTTCTCGTTGATCACACGTTTGATGAAGATCTGACCGTCTTCTACTTCCAGATCCAGAGCTTCGATTTCTTTGATCAGCTTTTGATCTTCAATCCAAAAAAGCAGTTCAATGACTGCTTCTTTTGCTCCCGGTCGGATCATATCTTTTGATATTTTTTTCCCAAGTGCACTTTCTATAGAACCTATCAAGACAGATTTTCCTGCACCGGTTTCTCCAGTCAGTATATTCAAATGTTCATCAAATGTAATTTCCACTTCATCGATCAACGCAAGATTCTTTACATGTAAATTCTGAAGCATAGATTTCCTCTCTGTATATTTATTCTTTTAATTTTTTGATCATATGATCGATCTCAGCAATTGCAGTTCTTCCAATATTCTTATCTTTCATAACACACATGATCGTATCATCTCCCGCGATCGTACCAACTATTCCTATGATATTCAAAGAGTCAAGTGCAGCAGCAGATGCCATTGCCATTCCCGATACGGTTTTTACAACCAGCATATTTTCTGCCAGTTCCATGGAAATGATCGCTTCTGCAAGAATCCTCTGATACTTTCTTGAAGTCTCATCTTCCTGGTCGATCAAGCAATAAATCTGCTTCCCATCTGCATCCGGTTTCTTGATCAATGCCAGTTCTCTGATATCTCTCGAAATCGTTGCCTGCGTTGTCTTAAAGCCAATCTGATTTAATCTTGACAACAACTCTTCCTGTGTCTCAATTGGATATTGCTGAATCAATTCAATGATCGCTTCCTGCCTATTTTTCTTCATTCTGACCTCCAACTTTGATTCGAAGGATTCTGTAAAAGCTGTCTCCTTTCACTTTAATGATCCTTGCGATCTTCTTTGATTTACGCACCTGAAGAACATCTCCTGGCTGAAGTTTTCTCGCAACCTGACCGTCAAAGGTAACGTAGGCTTCCTCTAACTGAGATTCTCTCACGTTCTCAATATAAATATCAATCTCATCTTCTGGAGAAAGAACAAGACTGTTTGACTGCAGCGAATGTGGACAGATTGGAGTGATCAAAATAACATTTGCTTTTGGATTCACTACCGGCCCACCTGCTGATAAATTATATCCTGTAGATCCTGTCGGCGTCGAAACAATAATCCCATCTGCTTCATATACATCTAACAATTTGCCATTGACCATAATACGAAACGAGATGATTCTTGAAAAACCACTTCTTGCGATCACGACGTCATTGAGTGCTGGAAGATGATCTGTCTCATGATCCGCATGGATCACGCGCCCATCTAACATCATTCTCTCCTCGATCTGGAAAGTATCATTTAACAATCCGTCCAATCCGTCATAAAGTTTAGATAACTCAATCTCTGTTAAGAATCCTAAAGTACCGAGATTTACTCCAACCATCGGAATATCATGATCTACGATCAATCTTGCCGCATGAAGCATCGTCCCATCTCCACCTAAAACGATCACACACTCTGTATCTTTTGTGATGCAGTTCATATCTTTTTGAACATGTCTTGTAAAATCACACATTCTCTGGCTGATTCCACCTTGTTTTTCAATATAATCCTGGATCTTTTTGGAAATACGCAGTCCTGGATCTTTTTTCTCGTTCGTTAAAATCAAAAAATTCTTCATGTTATTCCTTATTCTTTGCCAGATCCGCATGTGATTCATCCACCACTTCCTTGATCTGATCTGTCATTGTATGTCCATTCTCCATTGTCTCTGTTTTTCTCATATGTAATAAATACTCGATATTTCCCTCTGGGCCTTTGATCGGAGAATAATCAAGGTGTAATAATTCAAACCCATTCGTAGATGCGAAATCACAGATCTTCTCAATGACTTCTTCATGAACTTTTGGATCTCGTACAACACCTTTCTTTCCAACTTTTTCTCTTCCTGCTTCAAACTGCGGTTTGATCAGTGCAACAACTTCTCCTCCCGTATTCAAAATTCGATATACCGCTGGAAGAATCTTGGTCAGTGAAATAAAAGAAACATCAATAGATACAAACGATGCCTTTTCATCGATATCATCTTCCGTCATATAACGCATATTCGTACGTTCCATACAAACAACTCTCTCATCGTTTCTTAGTTTCCAGTCCAACTGTCCATGCCCGACATCAACTGAATATACTTTCACTGCACCATTTTGCAACATACAGTCTGTAAATCCACCTGTAGATGCTCCAACATCCATGCAGACTTTGTCTTTTAATACAATATCAAAGTTCTTCATAGCCTTCTCAAGCTTTAATCCACCTCGACTGACATATTTTAAAGTTTTTCCCTTTACAATGATCTCCTGCTTTTCATCAAAAGTTGATCCTGCTTTATCCTCTCTCTGTCCATCTACAAAAACGATTCCTGACATAATGATCGCTTTTGCTTTTTCTCTGGAAGACGCAAGCCCTTTCTTGACAAGCAGCACATCTAAACGTTCTTTCTTCATTTTTCTATTCCTTCATCCATTGTCTGATGGAGTCTGCAATACTTTCTCCATCAATCTTCAACATTCTTCTTAACTCACTTACAGAACCATGTTCCACAAACTGGTCATCTATTCCAAGGCATCTGACTTCACCTTTGTAATCATGTTCACTCAGAAATTCATTCACCATCATTCCAAATCCGCCGTTTAATACGCCTTCTTCTGCGATCATGATCTTATCATAGGTCTGTGACAGTTTCATGATCAACTCCTGATCAAATGGTTTGATATATCTTGGATTAACTAAACCAATCTCATATCCTTCTTCTTTAAGGATCTTTTCCGCCTTGTCTGCCTCTTCAAAGATATTTCCAACTGCAATGATCACAGCTTCCTTTCCTTCTTTAAGTATCTGGCCTTTTCCATAGTGTAACTCTTCAAATTGATCTTCATACAAAGAGCTTGCTTCTCCTCTGGAATATTTGATCGCGGTTGGTCCTTTTGCATGATGAAGCGTATGTTTTAGCATCTCAGATAATTCCCTTCCATTGATCGGAGCCATCACCGTCACATTTGGAATGATAGATAAATACGGAATATCAAAAATACCTTGATGAGTTTCTCCATCCGCTCCAACAAGTCCTGAGCGGTCCAATCCAAATATAACTGGATAATTTCCGATTGCCACATCATGTAAGATCTGATCAAAACCTCTTTGTAGAAATGTTGAATACACTGCAAATACAGGCTTTAGACCTCTTGATGCCATTCCGGCACAAAATGTAACTGCATGTTGTTCGGCAATCCCTACATCAAAGAAACGATCTGGAAAATGATTTTTAAACTTTCCAAGACCTGTTCCATCCGGCATTGCGGCAGTTACCGCAACAATCTTCTTATCTTTCTTCGCCTCTTTGATCAGTGTATCTGAAAATACCGCTGTGTTCGATGGATTGTCCGATTTCTTTAAAACTTCCCCTGTCTTTAAGGAAAATGGACTGATTCCGTGAAATTTGGCTGGATTCTGCTCCGCAGGACGATATCCTTTTCCTTTCTTCGTTACCACGTGAATAATGATCGGCTCATCTAATTGTTTCGCTCTATTTAACGTGTCTACCATCAAGGGAACATTATGCCCGTCAATAGGTCCAATATACGTGATCCCCATATCTTCAAAATACATTCCCGGAACAAATAATTGTTTGATCGAATCTTTTGATTTCTTAAGAATTGTTGTTAATTCCTTCCCGATTCCCGGAATTCTTAATAAGGATTGTTCCACATTTCCTTTAAATTCCACATATTCTTTTCTTGTTCGTACTTTATTCAAATACGCAGACATTCCACCAACATTCTCCGCAATAGACATCTTGTTATCGTTCAGGATAATGATCAGATTCTTCTTCTCCTTGCGTAGTCTTGCCATATTATTTAATGCTTCATATGCCATTCCGCCAGACAACGCACCATCTCCGATTACCGCAACAATCGTCTCATCCGTATGATTGATATCTCTTGCTGTAACCATCCCAAGCGCTGCTGATAACGACATGGAGCTGTGTCCACTGTGAAACGCATCACAATCGCTTTCTTTTCTCTTCGGGAATCCACTCATCCCATGAAATTGCCTCAGATTCTCAAATCCATTCTTTCTTCCTGTTAAGATCTTGTGCACATAAGACTGATGTCCTACATCAAAGATCAGCTGGTCTTTTGGAAAATCCAAAACAAGATGCAGCGCCATCGTCAGTTCTACAATTCCAAGATTCGATGCCAGATGCCCCCCTGTGCGACTGACATTTCTTAATAGAAAACGACGTATATCTTTCGCCAGAAGTTTATAGTCCTCTGGCTGAATCTGTTTAATATCATTCGGATCATTAATATACTCTAGCATAATGCTCCCTCTTCCTCTCTGCCTTAGTGTGTTCGATGGATCAAAAATCTTGTAAGATTTGTAAGATAACAATCTCCCTTATCATATTTTTCTAAAATATCAATTGCTTTCTTTGAAATATCTTCTACATCTCTTTGTGAACGTTCTAATCCTTTTAATGTCACATAAGTTGTTTTGTGATTCTTTTCATCACTTCCAACCGGTTTCCCGATCTCTTCTTCATCTCCTGTAAGATCCAGAATATCGTCTTGAATCTGAAACGCAAGTCCGATATATTCTCCACATTCTTCCATCTTCAGAACATCTTCTTTGGATGCTCCTGCAAGAACTGCTCCGATCATCATACATGCTTCGATCAATGCAGACGTCTTATTCTTATGAATAAATAAAATCTGCTCCATACTAAGCGGTGTACCTTCCAGTTCAACATCTGCAACCTGCCCACCGATCATTCCATAGATTCCAGGTTTGCTGGCGAGAATCTTGATCGCTTCAACTACATTCATGATCTGGTCTTTCTCCGCAAGATCAAATGCTTTCGTTGCAACTTCATACGCATAATTAAGAAGTGCATCTCCTGCAAGGATCGCCATATCTTCTCCATAAACGATATGACATGTTTTCTGACCTCTTCTGTAATCATCATTGTCAAGTGCTGGAAGATCATCATGAATCAGAGAATACGTATGGATCATTTCAATCGCTGCCATAAATGGCTTTACAATATCTCCCTTTCCGCCAAACATCTGATATGTCTCGTTGATCAGCATTGGACGAAGACGCTTTCCTCCCGCCTTAACGGTTGTGTTCATTGCAGTTAAAACTGTTTTTTGTAACCCTTCCTGTGCTGGCAGATATTCATCTAAAATAATTTCAATCTGTGCAACCTTTTGTTTCATCTCATCCTTAAAGTTCATGTTCTTCCCCATTCTCTTCTAATACGATCAATTCTTTTTCTACTTTATCCAGAGAATCCTTACACTGTTTCACAAGATTTACTCCTTCAGTATATAGTTTGACAGCCTCTGGAAGTTTGATTTCTTCACTGGAAAGCTTTGTAAGAATTTCATCTAACTGATGAAAACCCTGATCAATATCAAATTTCTTCTTTGCCATAATAAACTTCCTCTTTCTTACTTCCCTTTTTCATCCATTGTTCTGATCTGCTTTGCCATTGCAAGGATCGTTCCATCTGAAATCGTTAAGGAAATCTGATCTCCCTCTTTCACTTTGTGAACGCTTGTAACTGGCTCACCATTCTGATCTTCTAAATATCCAAATCCATTGATCAATTTCGCTGTTGGTGATAACCCATGAAGTTCTTTTGCGTACAATTCCAGTTTGTGCTTATACCCTGTCATCTTATTCTTCATCACTTGCTGAATCTGTTCTTCTAATTCTGACAAACGCATCTTCTGTTCCTGAAGTTGAAATCGTGGATCGTAATTTGCAATGGTGATCTGATACTTCTGCAATTTCATCTGATAACGCCGGATGATCTGTTTTAACAACGCAGCCATTGTATATTCTCTGTTTGCGATTCCTTCCATCACTTCTGTGATATCTGGAACTGCAAGTTCACAGGCTGCTGTCGGTGTTGCCGCGCGAAGATCTGCCGCATAATCCGCAATGGTAGTATCCACCTCATGCCCTGTTCCAGAAATGATCGGTGTCTTTGCTTCGTAGATCGCTCTTGCGACATTCTCTTCATTAAATGCCCACAAGTCCTCGATCGAGCCCCCACCTCTTCCGATGATAATGGTATCAACTCCATACTGGTCCAGAGTGCGAATTCCAGATACGATCGTATCAGATGCACCTTCTCCCTGTACTTTAGCAGGATATAATACTAACTGTACATACGGATTCCTACGCTTTGCTGTACTAATGATATCATGAATTGCTGCTCCTGTTCTTGCCGTTACCACACCGATCTTCTTTGGATTCTTTGGAATCGGCTTCTTGATCTCGTGGTCAAACAATCCTTCTTCATAAAGCTTCTGTTTTAACATCTCATATGCAACATATAATTCTCCGATTCCATTTAAACGAATCTCCTGTGCATATAGCTGATAACTTCCGCCACGCTCATAGACACTGACATTTCCATCCACAATGACTTCCTGTCCATCTTCTAATTCAAACTGCAATCCATTATATCTTGCACTCGCAAACATCACACAAGAAATCTGGCTTTCTTCATCTTTCAATGAAAAATAAATATGCCCAGAAGAATGATACTTACAGTTTGACACCTGTCCCTTGATTGAAATCCTCCTTAAGGCATAATCACTTTGAAACATTCGTTTGATATAAGTATTAATCTGTGTTACAGAAAAAACTTTACTCTTCATCCATATCCTGTCCAATCTTACTTAAGACACCATTGATAAATGGTGCTGCCTTTTCATTGCAGTATTTCTTTGCAAGTTCTACTGCCTCATTGATCGCTACTTTTCTTGGCACCTGTTCATCTAATAAGATTTCATAGGTTGCAAGTCTTAAAATAGATAATTCAGCTTTTCCAAGTCTCTCTAAATTCCATGCATTCGTATGTGCAGAAATCTGTTCATCGATTTCATCTAAATGTTCGATCAGATTCTCTGTTTTCTCTGTAATTTCTTTCTGTGTCTTCTCATTGATATTTTCATGTCCATGAAAATATAATTCAACCTGATCTTCAAATTCTTCTTTCTCACAAAATTCTACACAAAATAAAATTCTGAAAATATGTTCTCTTACCTCACTTCTTTTCATTAGGGTTCCTTTCTGCGATACAAAGACGGAACTGCGATCAGTCCCGTCTGACTTTGCTTTATATTCTTTCTTACTCTTCTTCTGCTGCAACGCCTGTGACACGGACGTTAACTTCTCTGACCTTTAATCCTGTCATGTTCTCGATTGCTGCTTTCACACGATCTTGAACTTTCTTAGAAATCTCTGGAATACTAACTCCATAGTCAAGTTCTAATGCAAGATTGACTCTTACATGATGATTCTCTACGACAACTTTGACTCCCTTGGACAGATTATTCACTCCAAGTTTACTTACCAGTTCATTCGTGATATTCCCACACATTCTGGCAACTCCTGTCACTTCAGTTGCTGCGATTCCTGCGATCACTGCAATCACATCATCTGCAATTTTCACTTCCCCGAGCACTCCCTGCTCGTTTATCTGGTAACTACTTTTATTCTCCATAGTAAAAGCCTCCTGTATTTCTGCATACTGATATGATTTATTATACCAAAGATGAATATGTTATTCAAACTATTTTATAACATTCTTTTTGATCTTATCTCTTTAAAATGTTAAGAATAATTGATTTTCTTCCATATTTGTAAGATAATACTTTTGGCAGATATCCTTTGCGAATCTGACCTTTTATTAAAGGAGATCATATAATATGAAAAAATTAACAAGACAGGAGAAACATGAACAGTGTATGCGTGAGATCCGTGGAACACTGATCGTTGTATTGATCTGCTGTGCTTGGCATATTGCTAGTGCGTTTTTGTTAAATGGTACTGGTCTTTATTTTCTAGGTATGCCCGCATGGTTTAGTGTGTCAACATTCGGAACGATCATACTTTCTTTGATCGGTGTCTGGTACCTATTAAAACATGTATTTATTAATTTTGAATATGACGATGAAGAGGAGGGAGAAGAATAAATGTCAGCAAATCAGAAAATCATTCTTGCAATTTTTATTGTTTACCTCGCCTTAAATGCTGCGATCGGTATCATTTTCAGTAACCGTCAAAATAAAAAACAGCATACATCCTCCGAGAAAAAATTCTTCATCGGTGGAAGAAATATGAACGGACTTCTTCTGGCAATGACAACCATGGCAACTTATACTTCTGTAAGTTCCTTTATTTCTGGTCCAGGAGCTGCTGGTCTTACTTATGGATATGCACAGGCATGGATCGCTACAGTTCAAGTTCCGATCACATTTCTGGTACTAGGTGTCCTTGGTAACAAACTTGCTTTAGTTTCCAGAAGAACTGGTGCCGTTACTGTTGTAGGTTATTTAAAGGCTCGTTATAAAAGTGATGTTTTAGTTATTGTAACCAGCTTACTTATGGTTGCCTTCTTCATGGCACAGATGATCGGACAATTTACTGGCGGAGCAACTTTGATCTCTTCTATCACTGGACTTGATCATGTTGTTTCTTTATTGATCTTTGGAGCAGTTGTTATCATTTATACATCTTTTGGTGGTTTCAGCGCTGTTGCGATCACAGATACGATTCAGGGAATTATCATGTGTGTCGGTACATTTTTACTTTTATTCTTTGTATTAAAAGCTGGCGGCGGACTTGCTGGTATTGATGCCGGACTGGCACAGAATCTGCCTGGAGTATATGATGATCTATTTTCAAAGTACAGTCCCGGTACGCTACTTAGTTTCTGGATTCTTGTAGGATTTGGTACACTTGGACTTCCTCAGACAGCCGTTCGTTCTATGGGATTTAAAAATACAAAGAGTCTTCATTCTGCGATGTGGATCGGTGCTGTTACCTGCAGTTTTATCATCGTTGGTATGCATATGGCTGGTACATGGGCCGGTGCACTGGTAGATACTAAGAACCTTCCGACGTCTGATTACTTTATCCCATACATCGTTCAGAAGATCATGCCAGTCGGACTTGCAGGAACTTTCCTAGCTGCTCCTATGGCTGCTGTTATGTCTACCGCTGATTCTCTTTTGATTCTTGCTTCTGCAGCGATCGTGAAAGATCTATGGCGTAACTATGTTGTCAAAGATGATCCTGTGAAAATTCAGTCTTATAACAAAAATGTTGGGAAAATGAGCACGCTCGTTACGTTCGCATTTGGTGTGATCGTTATCTTACTTACGATCAATCCACCTGATATCATTTTCTTTCTGAATCTATTTGCCTTAGGTGGTCTGGAATGCAGTTTTTTCTGGCCTTTGGTCGGAGGATTATTCTGGAAGAAAGGAACAAAACAGGCAGCAGTCTTTAGTTCTCTCGGTGCTGCGATCACTTATGTATTTTGTTATTATAACGTCCAGATTGCTGGAATCAATGCTGTTGTATGGGGACTTCTTGCTGGTGGAATCTTATATTTTGTGATAGGAAATATCACTTGTAAAAATGGTCTTGACGAAGATATCATCAAAAATTGTTTCTAAATTTTAAAGCATAGAAACTATCTTAAAAGCAATACACATTAAAAATCCCCCATGTATGATATATGAAACTTCTTATTAATATCATACATGAGGGATTTTATCATTTTCATCCTTATTGCAATATATAATTCTCCAACATACTTTCCTGATTGTCTACTGTTTCTTTCTTTTTCTTTCGATATGCAGATGGTGTTTCTTGATATGTTTCTTTAAATAATTTATTAAATGCTGCAACTGAAGCAAATCCATTATTCATCGCAATCTTAATTACCGGAATGTCCGTGTACATTAAATATTCCATCGCATGAGTTATTATTTTCTGTCTTTATTTTAGCTTGAAAGAAGCAACACTCGTAATGATTCACTGAAATCATTACTAATTAACAATTACTTTCTTAATCTCTGACCACGTACTATATTTATTCTTTCTATTGATTCTCTTATAAGCACGTATCTGAATATAAAGTGTTTTTTTGTTTTTTAATTTTTTATTTTTAATAACTATTTTCTTGGAATTTGTCTGTACAACCTTTGTCCAAATAGCACCCTTATTCTTCTTAGCTTTCTTTTTGGATGAATATATTTTTATTTGATAACCAGTTACCTTAGGTACTGCTTTTGATAATATTATTGTTAAGGACTTTGAGGATTTTTTCTTTTTCGCACTTTTAATTTTTGCTTTACTAATGGTTATATTTTCTTTTTTGCTGTTATTTGTTTTATGTCCTTGTGATAAATCAGACTTGTTATTACTATTATTAACATTTCCATTTGTTATTGCTCCAGTTGGTTCCTTTTCTGGTTCCTTTGTTGGTTCCTTTTCTGGTTCCTTTGTTGGTTCCTTTTCTGGCTGATCATCTGTCTGATCTAAAGTTTTTACTACTATTATTTTGCATGTAGCTGTTATATTTCCATTTTCACTTGTAGCTGTTATATCAGCTGTTCCTAACGAATGGGCTGTAATCTCACCACATTCATTTACAGTAGCCACTTGTTTGTTATTACTTGCAAAATAAATTCTTTTATTCTTTATATTATCCGGGCTTACTTTGGCAATCAACTTACTCGTTGTACCAAGCAAAACTTTTTCTGATGTTTTATCTAATTTTATAGATTGTGGTACTTTCTCCTCTTCTGATCCAATATAAGCTTTTTCATACACTGTTCTATAAGAATAACTTGTTTCATTCCCATTTGCATCTGTAAGATGATCATATGTTATTTGATAAACTCCTCCTATTTTAAAAACAATAGAATCATCGCTATAGGAAATAAGATCCCCACTTCTTTTATAATTATAATGTTGATTTTCTAAAAGATTATTCGGATCAATCTTCCATTTCTTATTGCTATTGAGACATTCAATCGTTATTGTAGTATCAGCTGTCGGTTTTAACTTATTATAAAACTGACATGTCCACATTCCTGATGGCGAAAATCCACTTTCTGAAATAGTAATTCCTTTTGGTGGCCATGCAACAACATCTACATTAGAGCTCTGCGTTCCTGACAATTTATGACATGCTTGTTGCAACGTATTTCCTACTCCAATATATTTCCATTCAGGATTTAACAGATTATATCTATGACCTCTATTATAATATTGTCCTGTCCCTTGACTATCATCTAATGCACTACTAATACTGTCTATGATACTCGTACTTATTATTCCACATGAGTATAAATTTTCTCCATTGCCACTTTGACATTTTGAATAATATTCATCGCTTAATCCCTCTACCTTTGGTGGATTATGAGGTGATGAATTTTTTATATTATTTTTTGCCAAATATACCGTGTACGTAGATTTGCACTGTGCATCCATAGACAATTGTTCTGAATATTCCAATGGATTTAGTCCAGCTCCCACACGAATTGCATTTAAATAATCAACTGCTCCTTTTGCAACTTCTTTACTTAACTTTCCACCTTCTATATTCTTAATTGAATCATAAGAAGGTTTAATCTCATAATATGATTTCATAGAATTAACTGTGTTTACTGAGTTTGTATAATATTTTCTGGAATTTTCCAATAACTCTTTTTCTCTTTCTGTATATGCAACAGACTTCCAATCTGCCAATAATTCTTTATTTACAAACCCCTCCATAATCCAATAATCATCATTTTCTTCTCCTGCTGGATAATACATAAAGCCTATTGCATTTCCTTTTGGGCACTCGTAATTTCTAGCATTTTCCGCAAATTCCAATGGATTAGGGTAAAAATATTCCAGAAATGTGGCTTTTCTTCCAGTCATTAACTGATAACAAGAACTTTGATTTGTGCTCTTACAATAATCATATAGATCGCTATGATTATCTGCCAGCTGTGCGCCTATATTAAACAATTTTTCATCAAAATATGTTGCAGTTTTATATCCATATAAATTTAAATAAATAATAAATATCAAAAACATCGCATTTAAGCGGTTTGTTGAATATTTTAATATATGTAAACTATCTCTAAATCACTGTATTTAGTAACAAATTAGTAACAGAATAATTCTATATTTTTACCGTCTTTACAATAAACTTTTTTCGGGCTTATTGTCAAATGTTTCTTTAAACTTTT
>OCQB01000703.1_pt1 | contig 32623 bp, 29 predicted proteins | sample 1538631 | NCBI WGS metagenome assembly OCQB01 (sample SAMN04571713, study PRJEB22368) | human gut metagenome | biome: human gut; material: stool | host: Homo sapiens | place: Luxembourg | collected 2012-10-19
TATTTAGTCCAGTTTAATCTCCTTCCACAACTTACTGTAATAATCCTGCGTCCCCCGGTCCAATGACCTGAAAATCTCACAATTATCCAGCACAGCACTGGGAGGAAACAGTGCCGGATCCTCCGTATACTTTGCAGGCAGAATCTCAGCCAGCTTTTTATTCGGCGTTCCATAATGATTATACTCAAAACTGATCTTTGAAATATCCACCCGAAGCAGATAATTCAGGAACTTTTCCGCATTTTCCGTATTCTTACAGTCCTTTGTGACTGCCCAGGAATCTACCCAGACGTTGGATCCTTCTTTCGGAACCACATAAGCCAGATCGTCATTATACTCTGTTGCATAAGGAGCTTCTCCGGAATAGACCAGTGCGATAGCAGCATTTTCAGCGATCATTTCGTCACGTGCGGAATCCAGCAGATACGCCTGTACCATCGGTCGCTGTTCAATTAAAATCTTTTCCGCCTCATCCAGTTCATCCGTATTATCCGTATTAATGGAATACCCAAGCATCTTCAGCGCAGGAACGAAGGAATCCCGGACACTGTTTTCCATGATGATCTGGCCACTGTATTTTGGATTAAAAAGAATATCCCAGGAATCCACCTTTTCATCCACCAGACGCGTGTTATAAAGAATGCCCAGTGTACCCCAGTAATGAGGAATCGTATATTTGTTTTCAGGGTCAAATGTCTTCGAAAATTCCCAGAGATGTTCGTCTACATTGGCAGCATTCGGAATATTGTCAAAGTTGATCGGAAGAAGTTCATCTTCTGTACGAAGCTTTTCCAGAATATAATCGGAAGAACAGATTACATCATAGTCCACAATATCTGCCTTATATTTCATATACATTTCTTCCGGGGACTGATATTCTTCATACAGGATCTTGATGCCGGTTTCTTTCTCAAAAGAATCGATGATGGAAGGATCCAGATAATCTCCGTAGTTAAAAACAACCAAAGAATTATTTTTGTTATAGCCGCACCCGCCAAGAAGAAAAAGGGATCCGGAAATTACAGATACTATCAGTAATTTATGTTTCATATTCATGAGTCTCTTTTTACACCTCCATACTGTTTTTTCTTCCGGATAAGAAGTTAAAGAGCAGCAGCAGAACAAGAATCAGCAGAAACAGGAGCGTGGAAAGTGCATACATTTCCGGCTGGATTCCACGTTTCACTTCAGAATATACCATCGTAGAGATGGTGTTGATCCCAGGCCCTCTGGTAAAATAGGTGATCACAAAATCATCCATCGACATTGTGGCTGCCATCAGAAAACCGGACATGATGCCCGGCATCAGTTCCGGCCAGCAGACTTTGAAAAAGGCATACAGCGGGGTGGCTCCAAGATCAAGTGCAGCCTCATATGCATTTTTATTGAGAGTCCGAAGACGGGGCAGGACATTTAAAATCACATACGGAACACCGAATGTCACATGCCCGATAAATACAGTGGTAAATCCCAATTTGATAAAACGGATAAATAACAGTGTCAGAGACAATGCAGTAACGATCTCGGCATTTAACATCGGGATATTGGTAGCTCCCAGCATGATAGAGTAATTTCGCTTTTTCATTGCGCTGATGCCGATGGCACCAACCACACCGATGATGGTGGCTGCCAGTGCAGAGCCGAAAGCCAGTGTCAGGGTGGTGGTGAAGGCATCCATGATCCGACTGTTATCAAAAAGGTTTGCATACCATTGAAAAGTAAATCCACGCCAGGTAACTCTGGCCTTGGATTTGTTAAAAGAAAGTACAACCAGAACGATGATCGGCAGATACAACAACAGAAAGATAAATGCCATATACAGCCGTTTGACCCATGTTTTTACCATATGTTAGTTCCTCCTTCTGATTTATCAAAGACGGACATCAGCCCCATACTTATCAGAGTAAATACCAGCAGTACAAAGGAAAGTCCGCTGCCCAGATTCCAGTTAAAATTGTAGGTAAATTCCTGTTCAATGATATTTCCGATCAGTAAGGTATTGGATCCACCCAGAATGTTTGAAATAACAAAGGAGGTCATGGACGGAACAAATACCATCGTGATCCCGCTGATGACTCCGGGAAGAGACAGCGGGAAAATGATTTTTCGCAGAATGGTAAAATAGCCGGCGCCCAGATCCTTTCCGGCTTCCACAACATCGTTTCCGATGGAAGAAAGAGAATTATAAATCGGAAGGATCATAAATGGCAGAAAATCATAAACCATACCAATTAAAACTGCCTGGAAGGTATAAATAATATGCACCTTCGGAAGATGCAGGAAGCCAAGCAGAGTATTTAATACGCCGTTAGTAGAGAGAATCAGCTGCCATGCCATGGTTCGAAGCAGAAAATTCATCCACATCGGAAGAATAAAAAGAAAAATGATGAAATTACTTTTCTTCAGATTCAAACTGCATAGCACCAGTCCCAGCGGGTAAGCAAGGATAAAACAGATCAAAGTCGTAAGAAACGCCATTTTAAGAGAAGTCCACAGAGACTTCAGATGTACAGGTTCTGTAATGGCGAGAACATTTGCCAGAGTAAAACCACCGTCTGCGCCGGTAAATGCGTAATAGAGAACCAGTCCCAGCGGGATCAGGGTAAATCCGATGATCCACAGAATATAGGGAAAAGCAAACCAGGTTTTTTTAGGACTATTCATTAATATCCACCGCCTTTTCATCCTCAGATTCCGGTTTATGCATGATCTGAATATTGAACGGCTTGACAAAAATCCCCACTTCACTGTCTGCCGGATATATATCCGTGCTGTGTACCAGCCATTCAAAATTATTGGCCAGAACAGTCATCTCATAATGTACGCCTTTGAAGATGACGGAAGTCACACGGCCTTTGATAATACCGACTTCCGGTTTCACCAGTTCTACATCTTCCGGACGGATGACTACGTCTACCGGGTTATTAGTTCCGAAGCCCTCATCTACACATAAGAATTTGGCACCGAGAATTTCCACCAGACGATCCTGGATCATGGTACCACCTAAAAGGTTACTGTCACCGATAAAATCGGCAACGAAAGCGTTTTGTGGCTCGTTGTAGATATCTTCCGGCGTACCGATCTGCTGGATATAACCGCCGTTCATAACCACAATAGTATCGGACATGGTGAGAGCTTCTTCCTGATCGTGGGTAACGTAGACAAATGTGATTCCCAGCTCATTTTTCAGACGGATCAGTTCGTACTGCATGTCCTGGCGCATCTTGAGATCCAGAGCACCCAGGGGCTCGTCGAGAAGAAGCACTTTCGGTTCATTGACAATGGCACGGGCAATGGCGATTCTCTGTTGCTGACCACCGCTCAAAGCATCGATTTTACGCTTTTCATAGCCATCCAGATTCACCAGTTTCAGTGCATATTTGATCTTGTCATCAATATAGGCTTTGCTTTTCTTTTTTATCCTGAGACCGAAGGCAATGTTTTCTGCCACATTCATATTCGGGAAGAGGGCGTATTTCTGAAATACGGTATTCAACTGGCGTTTATTCGGAGCCAGCTGTGTGATGTTTTTTCCGTCAAAGATAACACTTCCCTCATCCGGAAATAAAAAACCGCCGATGATTCGAAGTGTTGTAGTTTTACCACATCCGGACGGACCGAGAAGGGTGAGAAATTCGTTCTCGCGGATATAGAGATTCAGATCGTCGAGAATCTTTTCACCATCAAAGATTTTGGTAATATGCTGTAAATCTATTAATCGATTGCTCATAATGTCTCCTTTTGTAACTATTCAGTAGCCACTGTCCCGCGAGGTGTTTTGACATGAATATGTCAAAATCCCGAGACATACAAGCTCTAGTAACTGTGAAGGTACTGAACAGTTATCTCCTTTTTATCATCAGAAATTTGGCGGGGAGGAGATCCACAGGATCGTAGCACCCCATTTTCCGGCTTCCAGCCAGTGTTCCTGGCCGGCAGGAAAATAAAACGTTTCTCCTTTTTGTATGCGGTAGGTTTTCTTACCCAGCGTAAGAAGGATACTTCCTTCCAGCACATAGCCCATTTCCTCGCCTGCATGAGGGGGTTCCACACAGGAACGCCCCCGGGGAGCAAGGGTCATACGGATGGGTTCCATCTGATTTTTCTGTGCGTTTGGAACCAGCCATTCGATCTGGTGTCCAAGTTCAGGATCATCTTTCAGAAAATAATCTTCTTCCCGAAAGACAATCTGTTCCGGTGTGTCATCTGTAAAAAATTCCTGAAGGCTGCTGCCGAGACACTGCAGGATATCTGCGAGGGTACTGATGGATGGAGAGGTAAGGTTTCGCTCAACCTGGGAGATGAATCCTTTGGTAAGCTCAGCCCGGTCTGCCAGTTCCTGCTGAGTCAGTCCATTCTGTGTCCGCAGACTTTTCAGTTTTGTTCCGATGTCCATAAAAACTCCTTTAAAAAGCACACGAAAATCCCGATTATCAGCCATGTGGAAGGTAAAGAGCCCCGTCTTACCGATAATCGGGAAAGTATCGTATTACTAAATTCTGTGTTTACTATTATTAAAATCAATTATAAAAAAAAAACAATATTTGTCAATGGAAATTTATTAAAAAAGTACTGAATATTTTTGCAATTCATAGACTGAAAAAAAAGCGTGTAAAATCTATGAAAAAAGTACAAAAAGAAGGGAAGGAAGATGAGCTTCTGATCCTTTTCGTAGCGATATTGACACTGGCCGGATTATTTTTTTTATATAGTACAGGTACATATAATGGAAAAGTAAAGTTTGGAGATGCAGGATACTATCTGAAAAAGCAGTTATTTGCCAGTGTGCTGGGCATGATTGCTTTTTGGGTGATGGCACGGATCGATTATCATCGGGTGGCGGCTTTTGCCACGGTACTGTATCTGTGTTCCATCGCGTTGTCTACGGCTGTCTTATTTGTAGGAAGATCCTATAATGGGTCAAAACGCTGGCTGGCACTGGGACCATTGTCGTTTCAGCCGGCGGAATTTGCAAAAGCAGCGGTAATACTGTTTCTGTCAGTCAGGATCAGCAACCGGAAGAAAAAGACAGACAGTCCCTGGTTTATGCTCCGGACGATGGCGGCGCTGTTACCGATTGTCGGGCTGGTGGGAACAAATAATCTGAGTACGGCGATTATTATTCTTGGTATCGGCGTGATTCTGATCTTTGTGGCACACCCGAGGTATCTGCCTTTTCTTGGAATAGGAGCCGCGGGGATTGGATTTGTCGCGATTTTTTTGAGTATGGAAAGTTATCGGCTCGAACGCCTTGCCATCTGGAGGGATCCGGAAAAATATGAAAAAGGGTTTCAGACGATCCAGGGCTTGTATGCGATCGGAAGTGGGGGAATCTTCGGGCGTGGGATGGGAAACAGTCTGCAAAAATTGGGATTTGTACCCGAAGCACAAAATGATATGATTTTTTCCATCATCTGTGAGGAAACAGGACTGTTTGGAGCTATACTGGTTATCCTTCTGTTTGGAGGCCTGATCTGGAGACTCATGGTGGCAGCAGTTCGGGCAGAGGATCTGTTGGGAGAACTGATAGGCGCCGGAATCATGGGCCATATTGCACTCCAGGTAATCCTGAATATTGCTGTTGTTACAAATACGATTCCCAATACCGGGATTACATTGCCGTTTATCAGTTATGGAGGAACATCTGTATTGTTTTTGATGGGAGAGATGGGGCTTGCATTGTCAGTCACCAGATATTCCCGTGCTGCATAGAATAAGATAACAGGGCATGTGGGAGCAAACGAGTGAGTGAAATATGGATGCGTGGAAATGGCCCGCTGGAAGGAGAAGTAAAGGTTCAGGGATCGAAGAATGCTGCCCTGCCAATGATGGCGGCTGCAGTGCTGCATGAGGGAAGGACCGTGCTTCACAACTGTCCCCGGATTGCAGATGTGTTTGAAATGGAAGCAATCCTGCGGTCGATGGGAGTAAAGACCGCGTGGAGTGGCCATACACTGGAGCTGGACTGTAATAAGATCTGTGAGACCGGTATTCCCGGAGAAGAGACGCGCACGATGCGATCTTCCATCCTGCTGCTCGGAAGTATGCTTGGAAGATGTAAGCGGATCCGGATCGGTTATCCCGGCGGCTGTACGATCGGGGCACGTCCTGTTGATCTGCATCTGGATGCAATGAAAAAAATGGGTGTCCTGATTAGGGAAACAGAGGGGGAGATCTGCGGAGAATGTCCGGAGGGTCTTTCCGGTGCACATATTCATTTTCCGATTTCCAGTGTGGGTGCTACGGAAAATGCTTTGCTTGCAGGTGTTACGGCACGGGGGGAAACGTTTCTTGAAAACTGTGCCCTGGAGCCGGAAATCATGCATCTGTGTCATTTTTTACAGGCGATGGGAGCGGAAATCCGTGGGATCGGAACAAGAAAAATCTGGATGCGCAGAGCCGCGGCTTTGCGGGATGTGGAATATACGATTCCTACAGACCGGATCGTAGCGGGAACCTGTCTGTATGCTGCTGCAGCCACAAGAGGTCAGATTGGTCTGAAAGATGTGGATCCGCAGGAAATGAAATCTGTACTTCGGGTATATGAGAAAATGGGTGGACAATGGGAGATGAGGAGTGGTACACTAAGGGCGAATGCAGCCGGAATCCGTTTTCCGGTGGAGCAGGTGTGTACGATGCCGTATCCCGGATTTCCCACGGATATGCAGTCAATTCTGATGTCGGTGCTTCTTACAGTTCCGGGAGAAAGCAGGATCGAAGAAAGGATTTTTGAAAAACGCTTTCAGATAGTGGAAGAACTGAGAAAAATGGGAGGCAGGATCACGGTTACCGGCAGACAGGCGGTTGTCTGTGGTGGCAGAAAACTGACGGGGACAACGGTATGTGCCAGGGAACTGCGTGGAGGTGCTGCGCTTGTGGTGGCGGGGCTTTCAGCACAGGGAGAAAGCGTCGTGAAACATGCGGAGTATATAGAACGGGGATATGAACGACCGGATCAGTTGTTCGGGCAATTGGGTGCGGTAATCAGAATAAGGGAACAGGTGGAAGAATGAAAAAAAGATTCAGAAGAATAGAGCTGACAAAAGAAGGAAAAATGATTACAGCCGGAGCTGTGGCAGCCATCGTGCTGCTGGCTCTGCTGGCATTTTTCTTTTTGTTTCGGGTAGACAAAGTGTATGTGGTGGGAAATACCAGATACACCGATGAAGAAGTAAAAGAATATGTGATGACAACACCATTGACATCTAACACGGTGCTTGCGATGTTATTTGAAAGACATAAAAATGCAGAAAATATTCCGTTTGTGGATTCTTTTGATCTTGAGAGAGTCAATGCCCATACCATTCGGATCCATGTAAATGAGAAAAAAATTGTCGGTTATATCACTCAGGGAACAGAGAGACTGTATTTTAACAAGGACGGACTTGTGGTGGAAGTGACTGCTATGGAACAGGATGAAATTGATTCCATGGATCAGGAAGAAGAAGAACTGAATCAGTTAAAGGAGCAGGCCGCACAGGAAGCTGCCGCAAAAGAAGCGGATGCGGCACTGGAAGCTCTGACAGGAGAAAGTGCCGATACAACGGACAGGGCAGATACAGAAGATGCACAGAAAGAAGATGGTACAGAGAGTGATACGCAACAGGCAGACAGTACAGAGGGACAGGTACTGCAGGCTGTAGAGTCTGATACCGGGAATGAAAACGCGACAAAATTTAAGGCAGCAGTAACAGATGTGCCAAGAGTTATCGGCATCACAGACAAGGAAAAAGGTATCGCACTCGGAGATACGATTCCGGCGATTGCAGATGGTATCTATAATACAATTCTTGGAATCACCCGTATGGTGGAAAAGTATGAAATTCTTCCGGAGATGGTGTGTTTTGATGAGAATCAGGAGATTATTCTGGTGTATAACAATGGAAACATCCACTGCAATCTGGGAAAAGATACGCTGTTGGAGGAAAAGATTACCAGAGTAGCGGCAATTCTTCCAAAATTATCTGATTTTACGGGTATTCTCCACCTGGAAGATTATGAAACGGATATTACCAACATTATCTTTTCGAAAGAGACGCTGTATACACTGAAAATGGAAATTGCACAGATTGAGGGAAGAGACTTCGGCGAAGATACGGAAGATCCGGCGGCAGATACACAAACTGAAGACGGATCTCAGGATACGGCAGGAGAGGGAGAGGGCAGCACAGATTCTGCAACAGATGAAAGTGATACACAAGGAGACACCGTGACAGATCCTGATTCTGATGCTTTCGGTGAAGACACAAAGACACAGGATGACAGCACACAGGACAACGGATCCGGAGACGGAAGCGATAACAGTACTACCGAAGAAGACGGGGGGATGACGGACACCGGGGCAGGAACAGAACAAAACGGTACAGATACGTCGGAGACACAGAAAACTGCGGGGGAGTAAACCGCAGGAAAACAAAATCCGGAAAAACCTTACAAAATTCGAAAAAAAACATGAAATCTGAAAAAAATAGTTGATTAATCAGAGAAGAAATTATATTATATAACCATATGTAACTCTTTAAGATAAGGCAAAAGTACCCTGAAGGGAATAAATATAAGCGCAAGCAAAAAAGGAGGAAGTACTTTGTTAGAGATTATGACAAATGAAGCGGAATCATCTGCAAAGATTATAGTAATTGGTGTAGGTGGAGCCGGTAATAATGCAGTAAACCGCATGGTAGAAGAAACAATCGGCGGTGTGGAGTTTATCGGGGTAAACACTGATAAACAGGCTTTGACTCTTTGCAAAGCTCCTACCGTATTACAGATAGGTGAGAAACTGACAAAAGGTCTTGGAGCCGGAGCAAAGCCTGAGATCGGTGAAAAAGCGGCAGAAGAGAGTATGGAAGAGATCCGTCAGCTGATGGAAGGTGCTGACATGGTATTCGTTACCTGTGGTATGGGTGGCGGAACCGGAACAGGTGCTGCACCGGTTGTTGCAGGTATTGCAAAAGAGATGGGCATCCTGACTGTCGGTGTTGTGACAAAACCGTTCCGTTTTGAGGCAAAAACCCGTATGAGCAATGCTCTGATGGGAATTGATAAATTAAAAGACAACGTAGACACTCTGATCGTTATCCCGAATGATAAACTGCTTGAGATCGTTGACCGTCGGACTACGATGCCGGAAGCACTGAAGAAAGCAGATGAAGTTTTACAGCAGGCAGTACAGGGCATCACAGACCTGATCAACATGCCGGCACTGATCAACCTGGATTTCGCAGATGTTCAGACTGTCATGAAAGACAAAGGAATCGCTCATATCGGTATCGGCGAGGCAAAGGGCGACGACAAAGCACTGGAAGCTGTACAGCAGGCTGTATCCAGTCCGTTGCTTGAGACAACCATCCAGGGTGCAAGCCATGTGATCATTAACATCTCCGGAGATATCTCCCTGATGGATGCAAACGATGCTGCAAGCTATGTACAGAACCTGGCAGGCGAAGATGCAAACATCATCTTTGGTGCCATGTATGATGATACCGCAGTAGATTCTGCTAAGATCACGGTTATTGCAACCGGACTGAATGATGCAACTGCAAAACAGGCAAGCGTAAGCAAAGCTTCTGCAGTACCTGCTCAGCCAGTACAGACTGCCCAGGTAAAAGAAGCAGCACCGGAAAAACCTGCATTTTCCCAGGGTATGACGATGCCGAGCTTCCAGATGCCAAAAGCAAATCCGGGAGCACCGACCAGCAGTACTGTTCCGAGAAAAGATATCCAGATTCCGGATTTCCTGAAAAGAAGATAAAACGCAACTATTCAGTAGGTAGCATTCTGCGAGAGTACTGAACAGTTATGATAAAACAGAAAAATAAAAACCCCGGGGTGAACTCCGGGGTTTTTTGACTCTTACGTAAAAAGCAGACAGAAAGGAACAGATATGGAAAAAGAAGAATTACTGTTGATTCATGGAACAGAGTATAAAGAGATGACAAAAGAGATCCTGTATGCTGCCGGACTGGAAGCACAGATCGGAGCGAGGGACAAAAAGATTGGTATCAAGCCGAACCTGGTGGCTCCGTCGGAGGCTTTCCTGGGGGCAACAACTCATCCTGAAATTGTGGCTGGAATCATCGAATATCTGCAGGAAGCGGGAAACAGCCATCGAAGCTGTTCGCAGGTGCAGAGAAGCGGGATTTCAGAATATCATCATGCTGGAAGGTTCCTGGGTAGGGGATAAGACGAGAGAATCCATGAAAGTCTGTGGATATGAGAAGCTGAGCGAAATGTACAAGGTTCCGTTTAAAGATATGCAGGCAGATCCCGGAGAACTGACGGAGTGCGGAGGGATGGAACTTGAGATCTGCCGGGAGGCAAAAAGTCTCGATTTTCTGATCAATGTACCGGTGATGAAGGGGCATTGCCAGACGAAGATCACCTGTGCACTGAAGAATATGAAGGGACTGCTTCCAAACCGGGAAAAACGTCATTTTCACGCGATGGGACTGCATAAACCGATTGCACACCTGGCAGTCGGGCTGCATCAGGATTTTATTCTGGTTGACAATATCTGCGGGGACTGGGACTTTGAGGACGGAGGCAATCCGGTGGAGATGAATCGTCTGATCGCCGGAAGAGATCCGGTACTGGTTGATGCATTTGTCTGCCATGAGATGGGGTATGGGGTGGAAGAAGTGCCGTATATCCGAATGGCAGAAGCACTGGGGGCCGGATGTGCAGACTGGACACAGGCCCGGATCCGGGAACTGAATCCACCGGTTTCACAGGTGGTAAAGACCGGAAGGAGAAAAGTAGTGGAAGTAGCGGATGCCGTAGAGGAGGTGGAGTCCTGCAGTGCCTGTTACGGGTATCTGATTCCTGCACTCGACCGGTTAAAAGAAGAAGGCATTCTGGAAAAACTGAATACGAAGATATGTATCGGACAGGGATATCGGGGAAAGACAGGAACGCTTGGAATCGGCAGTTGCACCAGGGGGTTTGCTTCCTGTCTGCAGGGATGTCCGCCTACTGATGAGGAAATCTATCAATTTCTAAAAAAATGTATACAGGAAAAAGAAGAAAGGATATAATAAGAAAGACAGAAAACTGTCTGGAAAATAATGTTTCTGTATGAAGAAGACAGAAAAAAGGAGGAACATGCTGTGAAGATTTTATTTTATGATACAAAAAGTTATGATAAAGAGTCTTTTGAAGCAAAAGCAAAAGACTATCCGGATATTCAGATCGAATATCTGAAATCTGAACTGGTTCCAAGTACTGCAAAACTGGCAAAAGGATACGATGCAATCTGTGCATTTGTCAGCAGTGATGTGGGAACCGAAACGATCGATGTCCTGTCTGCGTGTGGAGTGAAATTGATTCTGATGCGCTGTGCGGGATTTAACAATGTAGATGTGGAGAAAGCGACCGCATGTGGAATCAAAGTCATGCGTGTGCCCGGATATTCCCCGGAAGCTGTAGCAGAACACGCGATGGCACTGGCCCTGGCTGCCAACCGGAGAATTCATAAAGCCTATGTGAGAGTTCGCGAAAACGACTTCAGTCTTGGTGGTATGCAGGGAGTAAATTTCTACCGGAAAACAGCCGGTATCGTGGGAACCGGTAAAATCGGTGCGGCAATGGCGAGAATCTGCCATGGTTTCGGCATGAATGTCATTGCCTATGATAAATATCAGAATCCGGCACTAGATTTTGTGACCTATGTATCTTTGGATGAACTGCTGGCACAGAGTGATCTGATCTCCCTTCACTGCCCGCTTATGGATGAAACTTACCACATGATCAACCGGGAATCCATCCAGAAGATGAAAGACGGCGTGATCCTCGTCAATACTTCCCGTGGCGGTCTGGTAAAAACAGCTGATCTGATCGAGGGCATCCGTGCAAGAAAATTCTTTGCGGTCGGTCTGGATGTATACGAAGAAGAAAAGAAAAATGTATTTGAGGACCGTTCGGATGAAATCATGGAGACTTCCATCACCGCAAGACTGCTGTCCTTCCCGAATGTTATTATTACCTCCCATCAGGGATTCTTCACTTATGAAGCACTGGATGCGATCAGTGAGACAACTCTTAATAATGCAATGGCATTTACAAAAGGGGAAAGAACAGGAAACGAAGTGGAAATTGAGTAAAAAAGCATTGAATTTCCATCGGTATTATATTATAATGAACTCGGTTTAGAAAATAGTATGAAAAAGCGTTGACGAAGAAAGTAATGCAGTCAGATCTTTACAGAGAGAGAAATGTATGGTGGAAGTTTCTTATGGACAGGTTGCAGGAAAACCACTTCTGAGTTGTGCGTAGAAGGATGAGATTTCATCCGAAGCGTTACCGGGTTGCTCTGTTACAGGCAATAAGAGAAAAATAAGGTGGAACCGTGCATAATAGCACCCTTAGGTGGCAGTCTGTCATCTAAGGGTGTTTTTTCGTTACTTGGGTAATGAGTTAAAGTCTGTTCTTTCATGGAATCTTGACTACTGCCGCGATAGCGTGTTTTTCTCGATGACAATGGTAAAAAGGAGAAGAAAAATGGTAAATTTTAAAGAAGATGAACAGTTAAAAACACTGAATCATTCCTGTGCCCATGTAATGGCTCAGGCGATCAAACATCTGTATCCACAGGCAAAGTTCTGGGTTGGACCTGTTGTAGCAGAAGGCTTCTATTATGATATTGATCTTGGAGAGGATGTAATTCGTGATGAGGACATCGAAAAGATCACAAAAGAGATGAAAAAAGTTGTAAAATCCGGCAAAAAGATCATCCGTCGTGAAGTGTCTAAAGAAGAAGCTCTGGAAATGTTCGCCGATGATCCTTATAAACTGGATCTGATCGCAGATCTGGAAGAGGGAAATATCACTGTTTACGATCAGGGTGACTTTACCGATTTGTGTCGTGGACCTCACGTGGATAATGTAAAACTTTGTAAACATTTTAAACTGATTCGTCACTCCGGAGCTTACTGGAAGGGTGACAGTAAAAACAAAATGCTGCAGCGTATCTACGGTGTATGTTTCCCGACCGCAGAAGAACTGGAAGCACATCTGCAGTTGCTGGAGGAAGCTAAAGAAAGAGATCACAGAAAGATTGGAAAAGATATGAATTTGTTCATGGTTGACGATCTGGTTGGACGTGGTCTGCCGATGTTCCTGCCGAAAGGATATACAATCTGGCAGGAGCTGGAAAATTACATCAAGGAAAAAGAACGTAAACTGGGTTATCTGCATGTTATGACACCTTGTGTTGGTACTGTCAACCTGTATAAGACTTCCGGCCACTGGGATCACTACAAAGAGAACATGTTCCCGCCGATGGAGATGGAAGGGGAATCTTTTGTTCTTCGTCCAATGAACTGTCCGCATCATATGATGATTTATGCAAATAAAAGACATTCTTATAAAAACCTGCCGATCCGTATCGGCGAGATTGCGCATGACTTCCGTTATGAGAGCAGCGGAACGCTGAAAGGTATCGAACGGGGAAGACATTTCTGTCAGAACGATGCCCATCTGTTTGTAACACCGGAACAGATCAAGGATGAATTTACAAAAGTAGTAGAACTGATCTTCAGTACCTATAAAGATTTCGGAATCACCAATTATCGTTGTGTACTGTCTCTGCGTGATCCGGAAAACAAAGAAAAATATCATGATGATGATGAGATGTGGAACACAGCAGAAGATGCACTGCGTGATGTAATGAACAGCATCGGGATCGAATACACCGAAGAAATCGGAGAAGCTGCATTCTATGGCCCGAAACTGGATGTCAATGTACAGCCTGCCATCGGTAACGAGATTACCCTGTCTACCTGTCAGCTGGACTTCTGCCTGCCGGCAAAATTCAATCTGTCCTACATCGACAGCAACGGAGAAAAACAGACACCGGTTGTTTTGCACCGCGCAATTCTTGGATCTCTGGATCGTTTCATGGCATACATTCTGGAAGAGACCAAAGGAAACCTGCCGACCTGGCTGGCACCTGTTCAGGCACGTGTTATGCCGGTTAAGACCGATGATGAAGGTCTGAATGCATATGCACAGGAAATCGTGGATGCACTGGAAGCAGCAGATGTCCGTGTGGAACTGGATGACCGTGCAGAAAAACTTGGCTATCGTATGCGTGAAGGTCAGGTAGAAAAAGTACCGTATCTGCTGGTTGTCGGATTCAATGAAAAAGACGACAGAACCGTTTCCTTCCGTCTGCATGGCGAAAAAGAAACTACGGTTCTGCCACTGGATACTTTTGTAGAAAAGATCAAAGCAGAGATTGCAGAAAAATCAAGAGAACACATTCACGTAAACTAGAGCGTGCAGATTTCGGAAATGATTTTTCAAACACGCTCTAATTGCAGGAAAACGGGAAGAATTATGTTTTATTGATATACAATAGAAAAATCCCCTGTGGAAGTTCAGGATTTCCAACAGGGGATTTTTTTCGGTGAATATCAATAATTAATCCAATGGATTGATTTTATTAGCAGAAATATACGTCCGTGTAAAGAAAAAGCTGCTGCATATGATGTATGCAACAGCTCGGATGCCGCTGGCCGGACTCGAACCGGCACGGCTGTTAACCGCTTGATTTTGAGTCAAGTGCGTCTGCCAATTCCGCCACAGCGGCATAAAAACGGTTCGCTAAAACCGACCTTTATAATATCATATCAGCGGATAAAAAGCAAGCATTTTATTTTGGGATGGAAAAATAGATTTCCACTTGTATCGGAGTAAGAGAGCGGATATAATAAAAAATAGGGCTCTCTACACAGCGAAAGCAGAGCCGGAAAAAGGACTGCAAATAAGAAAACGGGGGAAAAGTGATGGCAGGACAGACAAACTGTGAGAGTTGTGCGAATTATGTATACGATGAAGAATCCGATTGCTACTGCTGCGAAGTGGATCTGGATGAAGATGAGATGTATCGGTTTTTAAGTGATACTTTTTACCAGTGTCCGTATTATCAACTGGACGACGAATATCGGATCGTAAGAAAACAAATGTAAAAAAAGAATAAAGTCTCTGTTTCAGTTTGACAAACAAAAGATTCTTCATTAAAATTGAAAAATAGTGGTAACTGTAAAGTTATAAAGCAGTTACGGACAGTGAAAAAGAAACAGGAGAACGGAGGAAAACTATGTATCAATATCAGGATCAGAAGGAAATGCGCCGGGCCCTTAACGGCAAGATGATCGTTATGCTGGTGGGAATCATGCTTGTTATGACAGCTCTGACATCCAGCCTGTCTTACGGTATACGGTGCTGGTCAATGGCAGGAATGGCGGACAAGGGGAATGAAGATGTTCTGGAGGCATTAAAACAGATTGACATTACAAGCGGAACACTTCGCGCATGCAGCGTAGTATATTATATTCAGGCAGTGATCGAAACCATGGTGGGAATCTTTTGTTTCCGGTTAAACAATCGGCTGGATAAGGTTGCACTTTTGTGGAAAATGAGCCTGGGAATTCTGGGCCTCGAAGTTCTGGCGGGTGTTGCACTGACAGCAATGCATATGATCAGTCCGTTTATGATCATTTCCAATCTGCTGTTACCGTTGTTTCTGCTCTGGGCGGTTAGTGGCCTGAAAAAGGTAGCGAAAAATCATCCGGATCGTATCTATGCGGTAGAACCGAACAATCGGAAAAAAGGAAAGGAAGCAGATAAAACTTCTGTTCAACCGAAAAAAGCAGGACAGAAGAAAAGTCTGATGGAGCATGCAACACAGGTAACACCGGAGAATATCACACCACTGGAACTGACCAGGGAACTGGAGAAAGAGGATGCCAACGTAACAGAAGAGGTTCAGGAAGCATCTGAGGAGGCGGTTGCAGAAGTGACAGAAACAAAAGAAGAGAAAAAGGAAACACAGGAGCAAGAATAAGGATCAAAATTCCCTGCCATCCGGCCAATGACCGGTTGTGTGGGGAATTTTATAGTTTACACGAGACCTTGACGACTGCCGCGATAGTTTTAGAAATCTAACAGAAAGAAGGCGAGACAATGCATTTTTTTCATTTATCCGATCTGCATATCGGGAAGCAGTTATATGGATATTCTCTGCTGGAAGATCAGGAGTGGATCCTGACAGAGATTTATGAATTGATCCGGGAGAAACGACCGGACGGTGTCCTGATCGCTGGTGATGTGTATGACAAATCAGTACCTGCAGCGGAAGCGGTTACGGTATTTGACCGGTTCCTTACCAAAGTAAGCCAGCTGGAACCGAAGATTCCGGTGCTGATCATCAGCGGGAATCATGATTCTCCGGAACGACTGGCGTTCGGTGCAAAGATTCTGAGCAGGCAACAGATCTATGTGGCGGGAACCTGTCCACAGATACCGGAAGACCATCTGAAAAAGGTCACTTTTCAAGATGAATGGGGAGAGACAGAGGTATGGATGCTTCCGTTTGTGAAACCCGGATATGTGCGAAAACTAATGGAAGAGAGCAAAAAGGAAACAGACAGAGAGGACGGAGCAGGAGAACAAAGAGACCGCGACGGGGAAACAGAGATAAAAGTGAAAAACGGATGGGAAGAGATACGCAGGGATTATAATGAGGCGGTAAAATTTCTTCTGGAGAGAGAGCAGGTGGATACGGAGAAACGAAATATGCTGATTTCCCATCAGTTCTATACTGCAGGTGGTGAGACACCGAAAACCAGTGATTCCGAGACGATAAGTGTGAGAGGACTTGATCAGGTGGATATTTCGTGTCTTGCGCCGTTTTCCTATGTAGCACTGGGACATATCCACCGCCCGCAGTCGATGGGAAGAGAAAGTATCCGTTACTGTGGTTCGATGTTAAAATACTCGGTCAGTGAGTGGGAACAGGAAAAATCGGTGACAGAAGTGATTCTGGAAGCACCGGGACAGGAACCGGTGCTTCAGCTGCATCCGCTGCATCCGTTACGGGAGATATGCGTGATCAGGGGAAGACTGGAAGAGATTCTGGAAGCGAACAAAGACAGTATCTGCGAGGATTATGTCAGTATTGTTCTGACGGATGAAGAGGAACTGTATCAGCCGAAGGAACAGCTGGAACGGATCTTTACGCATATTCTGGAAGTGAGGACAGAGAGAAACCGGAAGCTTGTACAAGAATGGGAAGACGGACAGGCAGAGGATACACAGACAGATCCGAAACTGGTTTTTGAACAGTTCTTTTCCCAGATTCAGGGACGGAAGCTGCAGGAAGAAGAGACGGCAGTGCTGGAAGAAGTATTTGCGAAAATCAGGGAGGAAGAAGGATGAGACCGATGATACTGACGATGTCCGCATTTGGCTCTTATGCGGACTGCGTGACAATAGATTTCGGGCAGGTGCAGCAGGGTGTGTTTCTGATCACGGGAGATACCGGGGCAGGTAAGACAACGATCTTTGACGGAATCACCTATGCACTGTATGGGCAGACCAGCGGTGGACGGAGAGACGGAACCATGATGCGCAGCCAGTATGCGCCGGATGGGACGAAGACATATGTGGATCTGACATTTTCCACCGGGGGACAGATCTGGCGGGTGCTTCGAAGTCCGGAGTATGAGAGGGAGAGCAAACGACGGAACAAAGACGGTGGGAGGACGATGACAAAGGAGCGGGGCAGCGTGGAGCTGTATCAGCCGGATGGCAGTCTGTATCCGGGAAACAGACAGGAAGTTAACCGGAAACTGGTGGAAATCCTCGGTGTGGATGCCAGGCAGTTTATGCAGATCGCGATGATCGCACAGGGAGATTTTCTGCGGCTGCTGCTGGCAAAGTCCGATGAGCGAAAAGAAATTTTCTCCCGGATCTTTGATACAAGAATCTTCGGACGGGTGCAGGAGGAACTGAAAAACAGGAACAAACGGTGTTACGGTGAGCTGGAGGATAACAGAAAGTCCTGTCTGCGGGAGATAGAACAGCTGGAAGTTTCGGAAAGCACGGTTCAGGAAAAGGAGGAACTGCTCCGGACAGGACAGAAAGAACCGGATCTTGAGGCGGCGCTTGCTTTTGCAGAGCGCATGCTGGAAGAAGATAAATTGCAGTATGAACAGAGCCGGAAAGAAATGAAAAAAACAACTGCGACGCTGGAAAAACTGAATCAGCGCTACAGTGTGGAAAAAGAGAGAGCAGAGAGTTTTTCAAAACTTACGCAGCTGGAAAAACAGATTCGTGTGCTGGAAGAGAAAAGAGAAGAAAAGGAACAGGAAAAGGAACGGATCGGTGCCGCAAAGCGGGCGGCAAAAGTAGAAATGGTTTATGTAGGCTACCGGGAGACGGCAGAGAGCAGAGAACGGATGCAGATGCAGGAAAAACAGCTGAAAGCGTGGCTGGAGGAACGGAAAGAGGAAACAGAAAAACTGAAAGAAAAGGAGAAAACCTGGAACAGTTATGTGCAGAAACTGGAGGAGAAAGAAGTGCCGGTGCTTGAACGGCTGCGACAGGCACTTGAACAGTACGGACAGCTGCAGAGCCATCTGAAAGAAGCACAGCGTCTGGAAATACACCGGCAGCAGGCAGCAGACAGTTACCGGAAAGCAGACCTTTCTTACCGGCAGCAGGCCCAACGTTATGAAACTCTGTATCAGGAATATCTTGCCGGACAGGCAGGGATTCTTGCTTCCGGGCTACAGGACAATTATCCCTGTCCGGTATGTGGTTCCCTCCATCATCCGGCTCCGGCGGAGCCGGTTTCCGAGAATCTGAGCCAGGAACTGGTGGAAAAAGAGAGAGAACGCCGGAATCAGGCGGAAAATACCAGGGAAGACCGAAGACAGAAGTATCAGCAGTCAGAAAACCTCTATCAGCAGGAAATAGCGGTCATCCGGGAGCAGCAAACGCATCTGTTACATAGAGAACAGACAGAGGAAGAAAGTCTGGAAGTGATGAAAAACCGCTGGGAAGACTGGGAAGAAAAAGCCCGGAAACGATTGATAGACGGAGAAGAAAAGCTTCAGATATCCAAAAAAGAGCTGGATCGTGTCTCCGGGAGTCTGCAAAAATTCCTGCAGGAAGAAAACAGGAAAAAAGGTCAGCTGGAAGAGGTACAGCGACAGTGTAAAACTTTAAAACAACAGGAACAGGAAAAACAGAACGCTTATGAACAGGTGCGGAGGGAACAGCTTTTTGAAAAAGAAGAGGATTTTAAGAAAGCATGTATGAAACCTGCGGAGCTGGAGCGGAGGCAGAAAGCAATAGATGCCTACGAAGAGGAGTTGCGCCGGAGCTGTCAGGAAGTGGAATGGCTGAGAAGCCAGCTGAAAGAAAAAGAAGCCCCGGATCTTGAACAGACGGAAAAGGAGTTGAAAGAACAAAAAGAACAGCAGAGGCTGAAGGAGAGAGAACTCCGAAAGCTTTACAGCCGACGAGAGACGAATCAGCAGGCAAACCGAAGACTGCAGCAGCTGACGAAGGAGAGAGAGGAACTGCGAAAACGGTATCAGGTACTGAATACTCTGAGTCGCACTGCCAACGGGAGCCTTACCGGCACGGCAAAGATCGATCTGGAATCGTATATGCAGCGTCAGTATTTTCAGCATATGATCCGATGTGCCAATCGTCATCTGGAACGGATGGCTGCCGGACAGTTTCTGCTAAAATGCAGAAGTATGGAAAACCTTTCCACTCAGGGAAATACCGGTCTTGATCTGGATGTCTACAGTCTGATCACCGGAAAGGTGCGGGATGTCAAGACCCTTTCCGGTGGAGAATCCTTCATGGCAGCACTGGCACTGGCACTTGGTATGACGGATGTGATCACACAGGCTGTGGGAGCAGTTCATATCGATACCTTATTTATTGATGAAGGATTTGGTTCACTGGATGAAAACGCCAGGGAACAGGCAATCCGTATCCTCCAGGGACTCTCCGGAGGCAGCCGGCTGGTGGGAATCATTTCCCATGTAACGGAACTGAAAGAACAGATTGAGCAGAAGCTGGTGGTGACAAAAGGAAAATCCGGAAGCAAAGTCGAGTGGAAATAAGAAAAAGACCTATGCAGACCGCAAAATTTGTGGTACTGTTTTTAATATGGTCTGCAAAGACAAAAAGTAGTGTAACTGTGAAGATGTTGAACAGTTACAAAGTAGTTACAAAGCAGAAAGGGGTAAGAATCATGAGACAGTATCATGAGACAGAAAAAAAAGAGATCCAGAAACTGGCAAAGATGTACCGGGAATTTCTGGATGCAGGAAAGACAGAGCGGGAATGCAGCAGCAATATCTGCAGAATCGCAAAAGAACAGGGTTTTGAAAATCTGGAGGATGTGATCCGTGAAGGAAAGCAGTTGAAAGCCGGAGATAAAATCTATGCGGAAAATATGAAAAAATCCGTAATCATGATGGAAATCGGAACAGATGATATCGAAAACGGTATGCTTCTGATAGGTTCCCACATCGATTCTCCGCGTCTGGACATCAAACAGAACCCGTTATATGAAAACGGAGGTATGGCTTATCTGGACACCCATTATTATGGTGGAATCAAAAAATACCAGTGGGTAGCTTCTCCGATGGCGATCCACGGTGTGATCGTAAAAACAGACGGAACAACCGTGCAGATAAACATAGGTGAGAAACCGGAAGATCCGGTTGTGGGAGTGACCGACATTCTGGTGCATCTGTCCGCAAAACAGATGGAGAAAAAAGGAAGCGTTGTCGTTGAAGGAGAAGCACTGGATCTTCTGGTGGGCAGTCAGCCGATGGATAAAAAAGAAGATGAAAAGGAAGAAAATCCGGTCAAAGCTTATGTGTTACAGCTGTTAAAAGAACAGTATGGCATTGAAGAAAAAGATTTTGTATCTGCCGAGCTTGAGGTTGTGCCGGCAGGAGCAGCAAGGGATTTCGGTCTTGACAGCAGCATGATCATGGCTTACGGACAGGATGACAGGATCTGTGCCTTTACTTCTCTGATGGGATTCTTACACAGCAAACCGTCTGCAAAGACAAAAGTATGCCTGTTTGTGGATAAAGAAGAGATCGGAAGCGTGGGAGCAACCGGTATGCATGCTCATTTTCTGGAAAATACTGTTGCAGAAGTGATCAACAGTCAGGGGGAATACTCTGAACTGAAACTGCGTCGCGCTCTGAAAAACTCAAAAATGCTGTCTGCAGATGTCAATGCCGGATATGATCCGCTGTATGCAGAAGTATTTGAAAAGAATAATTCCGCGTACGTTGGAAAAGGAGCGGCGATAAGCAAATATACCGGAGCAAGAGGAAAGAGCGGTTCTAATGATGCCAATGCAGAATATCTGGGTATCTTACGTAAAGCGTTTGATGATGCAAAAGTGGAATACCAGACGGCAGAACTGGGACGAATCGATGCAGGTGGCGGTGGAACTATCGCTTATATTCCGGCAGCTTACGGTATGGATGTGATCGATATCGGTGTACCGATCCTGAATATGCATGCACCGTATGAAGTAAGTTCCAAGGCAGATGTATACGAGACAACCAAATGCTACAAAGCATTTTATGAAATGTAGTAACTATTCAGTAGCCACTGTCCCGCGAGGTGTTTTGACATGAATATGTCAAAATCCCGAGACATACAAGCCAAAATGCCATCACCGAAGGTGATTTACGCGAGCAACGAGTCAAAGTCCGTGCTTGCACGGAACCTTGAGGAGTGCCGCGATAACGATAAAAACTCGCAAAGCGTGTTTTTATCGTTTAAATGCATTTTGGCTCGTAACTGTGAAGGTACTGAACAGTTATGAAATGTAAATAACAGGGGCTGTGGTACGTGCCGGTAAGACCGTACAACAGCCTCTTGTATAAAGGAAGAGGACGATGACAGACCAAACTGCTTACTTAAACCTGGTACTAGAAAAACTGAAAGAACGAATCGCAAAGCTGAATCTGTCCCTTGAAAAAGGGGCAAAAGAAGTAGAAGACATGCATGAATACTACTGGGAAAACTATACGGAGATGGATCAGTACGGATATGAGGATTATGATAATCAGCAGGCTCTGTTGAATCAGCTGAATACAAATCAGCAACAGATGCATCTGAAACACCGGTTTCAGAAAATGCTTGATTCCCCTTTCTTTGGCAGAGTGGATTTCTGTTATGACGGAGAAGATGCGGCGGAAAGTTTTTATATTGGTATCGGCAATTTTGCAGAAAGAACCGGACAGACACCTCTGGTATATGACTGGCGTGCCCCGGTGAGCGGTCTCTTTTATGATTTCGATAAAGGAGAAGCCTGGTATGAAGCACCGGGAGGACGGATGGATGGAGAAATTGTCTCCAAGTGGCAGTATAAGATCAAAAACGGGAAAATGGTCTATGCCTTTGAGAGTGATGTGAAGATCGATGATGATATCCTGAAAGCGGAGCTTGGCGCCAATGGAGATGTCCAGCTGAAAAATATTGTGCGGACGATCCAGAAAGAGCAAAATGCGATTATCCGAAATACCAGTGATCGGATTCTGGTGATCCAGGGAGTGGCTGGAAGCGGAAAGACTTCGGTGGCACTTCACAGGATTGCGTATCTTTTATATCATGACCGGAAAAACCTGAAATCCTCGAATATTCTGATCTTATCGCCAAATGGTGTATTTTCAGATTATATTTCCCATATTTTACCGGAACTGGGAGAAGAAAATATTCAGGAAATGAGTTTTGATCTCTTTGCTTACCGGGAACTCAAAGATGTGGTGCCGGACTGTGAAGACCGGTATGATATGATTGAAAGGAACCTGGTACAGCCGAAGGAGCGGGGAAGATACTGGGAAAAGCAGTCTCCGGATTTTCTGAACCAGATGGAAGGTTATCTGATGGAACTGGAGGACAGCCTGATGGATATCCGGGATTTTACGTATCGAAATTACGAGATCAAAGCATCCAGAATCCTGCTTTTGTTTTATACCCGGTTTCTGGAGATTCCGTTACTGTCCCGGATGGATGCAGTGCGGGAATATGTGGTTGATGATTATGAAACTCTTGCCGGACGGGATCTGAACGAGGAAGAACAGCAGTATTTTTACGAACAGTTCATGGCGATGTATGAGACGAGAGATATCTATGTGCTGTACAGCCGTTTTCTGGAGTCTGTCGGGATGCGTCCGCTCCCATCGGTATGGTATGAGAAGCGTATGCTACGTTATGAGGATGTCTATCCGGTGCTGTATCTGAAATATCGTCTGTTACAGCCCGCAAAACGCGCAGGAGTCAAACATCTGGTAATCGATGAGATGCAGGATTATACGCCGATGCAGTACCAGATTTTGTCACAGCTTTTTCCGTGTAAGATGACGATTCTTGGAGACCGGGCACAGACTATGGATGAAAAACAGCAGGATGTGCTGACATTTTTACCGGGGATTCTCGGGAAAAAACTTCGAAAAATCGTGATGGATAAAAGCTATCGGAATACGGTGGAAATTGCTGCTTATGCGGCTGAACTTGCCGGAATTACTGATCTTAAACTTTTTGAACGCCATGGAAAACCGGTGTGTGAGAAAAAAAATACAGAGAAAGAAGTTATCACACAGATTCTGAAGGAACTGCGGGTACAGCCGGACGGTTATGAGACAGCAGCAGTTCTTACCATAACCGATCAGGAAGCGTGGAAGATGGCAGCAATCTTGAAAAAAGAGCTGGGAGATGAACAGGTTACCTATATGAACAAGGACAGTTCCCGGTTCAAAAAAGGTATTACGGTGACAACGTTCTATCTTGCGAAGGGCCTGGAATTCGATCAGGTATTTACTGTCTGGGGCAGACAGCCGGAGGATGACCTGATCCGGCAGGCAAAATATATCTGTGCAACGAGGGCACTGCACGAACTGTATATGTATCAGGTTGTGACAGAGAAAAGCAGAGACAATAGAGAATAAGATACTGGGAAATAGAAAACAGACAAAAAGGATATCACCGCCAGAAAGTTACTGGCAGAGATATCCTTTCTTTCCTAACTCCTGTCCGATCAGATCCAGAGTTTCGCCGGAGTCTGCGGAGACGGTATGATAATGGTAGCCGGAAGTGACATCTTTCAGTGGCGTGGATTTGCCGCTTTTTAACTCTTCCAGAAAGAGCTGTACGTCTCTGCGTGATGAAATATGCAAAGGTGCCTGGAGCTGGCCGTAGATTTTATGATGAACAAAGACATCTTCAACGGTGCCGCCGAGATCCACAATAGTGCATAACTCATCGACAATCTGTTCACTGGTGTGAAAAACTTTGAAAATACGGGAGACACGGAGAGGTGCCTGGATCAGATACCCGCGATTGGTGGAAAGCACTTCATGTCCCTGAGCACGAAGCAGTGCCATATCCTGAACGATCACCTGGCGGCTGACGGTAAAATGTTTTGCCAGTGAGGTGCCGGAAATTGGTGTCTGTGTTCCAGATAAAAGTTGTAATAGTTCCTGTCGGCGTTCGCTGCCTGTCATGAGATTCCTCCTGTTGTGGTATGATATGAGAATTATAAGCGTACAGAGTACGGAACAATTCGGTATCAAAGAGGTCAGAATACCTTTTGACCCCGACATCTTAATATATAAAAGAGTATATGCCAGAAAGAGGATAATTTCCAGTTATATTTTATGAGAAATTTATAAAAATTTTCTGATAGTTTTCTTGCAGGAAGCATTTTCCAGGGTATACAATAAAGTATATGAGAAAGGAGAAAAAAGGATATGAATGAAGTCAAAAACAATTCGCCGAAACGGCCTGTGATTTTCTATTATGCAATCGCACTGGTCGTTCTGTTGGCTCTGAACTTTCTGCTGGTGCCTTGGATGAGTGAGCGAAGTGTAAAAGAGACCGGATATAACGAGTTCTTAAGCCAGGTCAGTGCCGGTAATGTAACTGAAGTAGAGGTACAGGAACAGAATGCTGTAATTTACTATAAAGTAAATGTAAACGGCAGGGAAGAGATCTGCAAGACAGGAACTATGAATGACCCGGAGCTGGTAGATCGGCTGAATCAGGCGAATGTAAAGTTTGGTTCTGTGATTCCGCAGAAACAGTCCATGTTGGGTACCCTGATTTTCAGCTGGGTGATCCCGATCCTGATCTTTGTGCTGATCGGAAACTGGCTGTCAAAGAAAATGGCCAAGAGTATGGGTGGCGGTCCGGGCAGTATGATGTTCGGAAAGAGCAATGCAAAGATTTATGTAAAGTCATCTACCGGTATCAAGTTTTCTGATGTGGCAGGTGAGGATGAGGCAAAGGAACTGCTGACAGAGATTGTAGATTATCTGCATCATCCGGAACGCTACCAGGATATCGGTGCACAGATGCCAAAAGGAGCGTTGCTTGTAGGTCCTCCGGGAACCGGTAAAACATTACTGGCCAAAGCGGTAGCCGGTGAAGCGGAAGTACCGTTTTTTTCCATCTCAGGATCAGAGTTTGTGGAGATGTTCGTAGGTATGGGTGCTGCAAAGGTGCGTGACCTGTTCAAACAGGCGAACGAAAAAGCACCGTGTATCGTTTTTATCGACGAGATCGATACGATCGGTAAAAAGCGTGACGGCAATATCGGCGGTAATGATGAGAGAGAACAGACCCTGAACCAGCTGCTGACTGAGATGGACGGATTTGACGGATCCAAAGGTGTTGTCATTCTGGCAGCAACCAACCGTCCGGATTCCCTGGATCCTGCACTGCTTCGTCCGGGACGTTTTGACCGGAGAATCCCGGTGGAACTGCCGGATCTGCAGGGAAGGGAAGAGATCCTGAAGGTTCATGCAAAGAAGATCAAGATTGCAGATAACGTAGACTTCAGTGCTATTGCGAAAGCTGCAGCAGGTGCTTCCGGTGCCGAACTTGCCAATATTGTCAATGAGGCAGCACTCCGTGCGGTCAGAGATGGCAGACGATTTGCCACACAGGCAGATATGGAAGAGAGTATCGAAGTGGTTATCGCCGGTTATCAGAAGAAGAACCGTGTACTTTCTGAGAAAGAGAAACTGATCGTATCCTATCATGAAATTGGCCATGCGCTGGTAGCGGCAAAACAGACGAATTCTGCACCGGTACACAAGATCACCATCATTCCCAGAACTTCCGGTGCCCTCGGCTACACGATGCAGGTGGAAGACGGCGAACATTATCTGATGAATAAGGAAGAACTGGAGAATAAGATTGCTACATTCACCGGTGGACGCGCCGCGGAGGAACTGATCTTCCATTCTGTCACAACAGGTGCTTCCAACGACATAGAACAGGCAACCAAACTGGCAAGGGGTATGATCACCCGTTACGGTATGAGCGATGAGTTTGACATGGTGGCGATGGAAAATGTCAGCAACCAGTATTTAGGCGGTGATTCCTCCCTGAGTTGCTCCTTCGAGACACAGACGCTGATCGATAAAAAAGTGGTCGAACTGGTAAGACAGCAGCATGAGAAAGCACTGCAGATTCTGCAGGACAATATCATGAAACTGCATGAGCTGGCAAAATACCTGTATGAAAACGAAACCATCACCGGAGAAGAATTCATGCAGATTCTGGAAAGACAATAGAAAAAGCCCTTTAATTCTTAAAAAAAATGTGGTAATATGAAGATTATATCAGAGCGTGTCTGGTTTCAGGCACGCTCCATTTTGAATTGAGGAGGAGCGTAATGGAAAAAGAAGTAGTTTCCAAGAACTTTATTGAACAGATTATAGAAAAGGACCTGGCAGAGGGAAAATACGAGACAATCTGCACCCGTTTCCCTCCGGAACCGAACGGATACCTGCATATCGGACATGCAAAATCCATTCTGTTAAACTATGGTCTTTCTCAGGAATATAACGGAAAATTCAACCTGCGTTTCGACGATACCAACCCGACCAAAGAAAAAATCGAGTTTGTAGAGTCCATCAAAGCAGATGTAAAATGGCTGGGAGCTGACTGGGAAGACCGCCTGTTCTTCGCATCCAACTATTTTGACCAGATGTATGAAGCAGCCATCAAGCTGATCAAAAAAGGAAAAGCATTTGTCTGTGACCTGACAGCAGAGCAGATCCGCGAGTACCGCGGAACCCTGACAGAGCCAGGAAAGAACAGCCCGTACCGTGACAGAAGCGTGGAAGAAAACCTGGATTTGTTTGAACGGATGAAAAACGGAGAGTTTGAGGATGGAACAAAAGTTCTGCGTGCCAAGATTGATATGGCATCTCCGAACATCAATATGAGAGATCCGGTTATCTACCGTGTGGCACATATGACACACCACAACACCGGAGACAAATGGTGCATCTACCCAATGTACGATTTCGCACATCCGATCGAGGATGCAATTGAGGGAGTTACTCATTCTATCTGTACGCTGGAATTTGAAGATCACCGTCCGTTATATGACTGGGTGGTAAGAGAACTGGAATATCAGTATCCGCCAAAGCAGATTGAATTTGCAAAACTGTACCTGACCAATGTGGTAACCGGAAAACGTTATATCAAACGTTTGGTAGAAGAGGGTATCGTAGACGGCTGGGATGATCCGCGTCTGGTATCCATCGCCGCTCTGAGAAGAAGAGGATTTACACCGGAATCCATCAAGATGTTTGTGGAACTGTGTGGTGTGTCCAAGGCAAACAGCTCTGTGGACTATGCTATGCTGGAGTACTGCATCCGTGAAGATCTGAAACTGAAACGTTCCCGTGTGATGGCGATCCTGGATCCGGTAAAACTGATCATTGACAATTATCCGGAAGGTCAGATCGAAGAGCTGGAAGCTCCGAACAACATGGAAAATGAAACTCTGGGAACCAGAAAAGTACCGTTTGGCAAAGAACTGTACATTGAGAGAGAAGATTTCATGGTAGAACCTCCAAAAAAATACAAACGGCTTTACCCGGGCAACGAAGTACGTCTGATGAATGCCTATTTTGTAACCTGTGTGGGTTATGATACCGACGAAGATGGCAACGTGACAGCCGTTCACTGTACGTACGATCCTGCTTCCAAGGGAGGCAATTCGCCGGACGGAAGAAAAGTAAAAGGAACTATTCACTGGGTAAGCGCACAGGATAATGTGCAGGCAGAGGTTCGTCTGTATGAAAATATCATTGATGAAGAGAAGGGTGTTTATAACGAAGACGGTTCCCTGAACCTGAACCCGAACTCTCTTACGGTTCTGAAAAATTGTTATGTGGAAAAGAGCCTGAAAGATGCGAAAGCATATGACAGCTTCCAGTTCGTAAGAAACGGATTTTTCTGTGTGGATGCAAAAGATTCCAAAGAGGGAGCGCTGGTATTTAACCGGATCGTTTCTCTTAAGAGTTCTTTCAAACTGCCAAATAAATAAAAAGATAAGAAAAGCGGAACAGCTGCAGACCTGTGAAACAGGAGCAGTCGTTCCGCTTTTTAACTTACATGAACAATCAGTCTTCTGAATTGTCAGAAGGAGTTTCTTCTTCAGAAGCGTCTTCCTCAGATTCTTTTATATGTTTTTCGTCTTCAGGAACAGGCGAATCTGAAGGAATCGTGGTGTAGCTGCGGCATGGGGTGCAGCTGCTGACTTCCGGGTTTTCTTCTTCACCATCCCACAGATCATCAAAGTCCTCCTCACCGAGGTCATTGACTTCTTTACATTTTTTTATATAGGCAAAGGCAGCACCTAAAGCAGTACCAACGATGGCCAGTCCAGTCAGAGTTTTTAAAAGTTTTTTATTCATTTGCGTCAGTCTCCTTTTTTGTACTCTCATATCATAATATCTATTCTAATCCATTTTGCGTTAAAAGAAAAGGATTATTTTTAAGAGAACAGATGGTGGAAGGTGAACAGTGTTACTATTCACTGGCAATATCCCGCGAGGTGTTTTTTGTGAGCGAAGGTCACAGAAAACCCGAGACATACCGCGCGAATTTATGCGATCAGCATAAATTCTGTGCATCGCGCAGCGTGTTACTGAGAATGGAGAGAACAGTAACTGAACAGTAATGCGTTTCCGCTTGCATCAGGCGGTGACAGGAAGTATAATGTAAGAAATCTGAGAATGTTGTCTGAAAAAAACGGATAAAACAAAGCAATGACAGATTGGGTTGAAAGGAAGAGGACAGAAATGTATAAAGCTTGTATTTTTGATCTGGATGGAACACTGGCAGATACGGTAGAATCCATTGCAAATGTTGCAAATCAGATTCTGGAGCGTTTTGGAGCGCCGGCACAGCCGGTAGAGGACTATAAATATCATGCAGGCGATGGCGGAAATGTACTGATGGAACGGTGCATGAAAGCTGCGGGAGCAGATATGAGCCGCCTGGAAGAAGGTCAGAGACTATACCGTGAGATTTTTGCCAGAGATCCATTATATAAAGTTACCGTATTTGACGGGATGAAGGAGACTCTGAAAGAACTGAAGCAAAGAGGCGTGAAGCTGGCGGTATTGTCCAACAAGCCACATGAAGCGACATATCTGGCTGTGACCGGACTGTTTGGCAGCGATACGTTTGAAGTCATCCAGGGGCTGGAAGTGGGGATGAAGAAAAAGCCGGACCCATCCGGAGCATGGAAAATTGCGAAAAAACTACAGGTGGAGCCGTCGGAGTGCATGTATGTGGGAGACACGAATACTGACATGAAGACCGGAAAAGCGGCAGGGATGTACACCATCGGAGTGCTGTGGGGATTTCGGGAGCGAAAAGAACTGGAAGAGAATCATGCGGATGAAATTATCGACCGACCGGAAAAATTACTGAAGATTCAGGAGGAAAAATAAAATGTACAGCAAGGAGTGCGTAGAAACCTTTTTAAAACAGCAGGGACAGCTTTTTGATGAACCTGTGGCAGAGACTTATGAGGAAGCAGAAGAATTTCTAGAAGAATGTATGGCTGTTGTAGTAAAAAACATCAAAGAAGTAAAAGAATATCTGGATGAAAGCGGCATGGATGTTGAGGGCATGAGTAAAGAAGAACTTCTAGAAGCCAGTGAAATCTTTTCTTTGCCGGACGGAACCTATTTGATCGTGGAAGGATGACAACGCTACAAAAAGCTATTCTGGAAATCTTGCAACTATTCAGCCACTATTATAAATGGAATGAATAGTTACGAAAATTATATGGAATAAGAGAAAATTAAGAAACCTCCTGTGTCTTTCTAAAAATTTGGCTGTTACTATAGTTCCTTGTAAACCAGGGAAAACTCGTAACAGAGAAACTGTAAAACAGTTACAAAATATTTTAGAAAGATACAGGAGGTTTTTATGAAGAGGAAAGACTGGACAGGCGGATTATTTTTTATTTATCTGGCGTTTGTGATATGGGTTATACTATTGAAGTTCAGCACATCACCAGATGCACTTCCTCATTTGCGAAATATCAATCTGATTCCTTATGGAGATTGCCTGATGGTAAATGGAAATCTGGACATCAGGGAACTGGCGGAAAATATATTGATCTTTGTACCATTTGGAATATATGGAGGTATGTTGGCGCGAGAAAGAGCAGGGGGAACAGTGATCCTCGCCGGGGCAGGATTCAGTCTGTTTTTAGAAACACTGCAGTATTTGCTTGCTATGGGAGCAAGTGACATTACTGATGTAATCAATAATACTCTGGGAGCAGTTATAGGGGTTCTTTTGTGGAAGGCATTTCGTAAAATTGCGGGAGAAAAAAGCTGGCTGATCGTTCAGATTCTTGCAACTGTGGGAACTGTTGGTATGTTGGGAGTGAGTGTACTGATTTGTATCACGAATGCATAGAAAAAGAAAATGTGATATGTAACAATAATAGACAATATATATATAAATGTACTTTTGAGTTTTAAATATTTGTAAAAGACATTGAATTCCCAAACGGATAATGCTAAACTAAGAAAGACATAAGAATCAACGGAACTGTTGAGACAATGAACAGTTTCGAATGAGTTCCTTAAGGAGGGAAAAGCAAATGAGAATCTTAGTTACAGGTGGTGCTGGTTATATCGGAAGCCATACATGCGTAGAACTGCTGAATGCAGGTTATGACGTTGTTGTTGTGGACAATCTGTACAATGCCAGTGAGAAAGCTCTGGAGAGAGTAGAAGAAATCACAGGAAAAAAAGTAGTATTTTATAATGCGGATATTCGTGATAAAGAAGCCATGAACGATATTTTCGACAAAGAGAAGGTAGACGCAGTTATTCATTTTGCTGGACTGAAAGCGGTAGGAGAATCTGTAGTAAAACCAATCGAGTATTATGAAAATAATATTGCAGGAACTCTGAATCTGTGTGACGCCATGAGAAATCACGGAGTTAAAAATATTATCTTCAGTTCTTCTGCAACTGTATACGGAGATCCGGCATTTATCCCGATCACTGAAGAATGCCCGAAAGGAACCTGTACCAATCCTTACGGATGGACAAAATGGATGCTGGAACAGATCCTCACTGACCTGCATACCTCAGATCCGGAATGGAATGTTATCCTGCTTCGTTACTTTAACCCAATCGGTGCTCATAAGAGCGGCATGATCGGTGAAGATCCGAAAGGAATCCCGAACAATCTGCTTCCATATGTTGCACAGGTTGCCATCGGTAAACTGGAATGTTTGGGAGTCTTCGGTGATGATTATGATACTCCGGACGGAACCGGTGTACGTGATTACATCCATGTAGTAGACCTGGCTGTAGGTCATGTAAAAGCATTGAAAAAACTGGAAGAAAAACCGGAAGTTCGTGTATACAACCTGGGAACAGGACATGGTTACAGTGTACTGGATGTGGTTCATGCATTTGAAAAGGCATGCGGTCATGAAGTAAAATACCAGATCAAACCGAGACGTGCAGGTGACATCGCCATGTGCTACTGCGATCCTACCAAAGCAAAAGAAGAGTTGGGATGGGAAGCTCAGTACGGCATCGAAGAGATGTGTCAGGATTCCTGGAGATGGCAGAGCCAGAACCCGGATGGATATGCAACCGAAAAATAATAGCTGCTCGGCAGGTATCCCGTAACCGGGAAGATACTGGAAAGTTACGGGAAATGAAGTATAAATAAAAAACATATAGCCCCGGATTTCATACAGCGTGAAATCCGGGGCTATTTTTAAATTTACGCGAGCAACGAGCCAAATTCGCAAAGCGTATTTTATCTCGTTGCGTTGCAAATCAATTATGCATTATGAAGAATTGATTTGTGTTCGTAAATCGGTTCGCAGGTCAGCTGGATACCGAGACGTTTGAAGGTCTGGATATCAACCTGAGACAACATCACACTTGTGTGTACCTGACAGCCTTTCAGGTTCGGGATCTGTTCCAGTGCTTTCTGAGCAGCCGGGTTCAGAGCAGTACTGCTGGAGAGCGCGATCAGGATCTCATCGGTGTGCAGTCTCGGGTTGCGGCTTCCCAGATAAGAAGTTTTCAAAATCTGGATCGGTTCGATGGCAGCAGGGGAAAGAATATGTGTTTCATGGGAGATGCCAGCCAGCTCTTTCAGTGCGTTCAAAAGAAGAGCGGCAGAGGATCCCAGCAGATCAGAGGTCTTTCCGGTGATGATTTTACCGTCGGGCAATTCCATGGCAGCAGCCGGTGCACCGGTCTGTTCTGCGCGATTCAGGGCAGCACTGACAACCTTACGATCCTGTGGTGTGATATGTGCCTGCTTCATCAGCAGTTCCAGCTTGAAGACTTCGTCTTCTTTTTTGGAACCATCTACCAGTCCGGTCTTTGCCTGATAATACCGGCGGATGATTTCCTGACGGGAAGCCTCCTGGCATACCTCATCATCGATGATACAATTTCCAGCCATATTGACCCCCATG
>OCQB01000721.1_pt1 | contig 32083 bp, 29 predicted proteins | sample 1538631 | NCBI WGS metagenome assembly OCQB01 (sample SAMN04571713, study PRJEB22368) | human gut metagenome | biome: human gut; material: stool | host: Homo sapiens | place: Luxembourg | collected 2012-10-19
AAATTAATGATTATTATTCGCGTCCAAGTTTGCTAAATTAAAAGTTTTGCTCAAGGCGGCGAGCCGCCGCTCCCAAGACGCGTTCTACTTTTTTGTTAAATTAATGATTATTATTCGCGTCCAAGTTTGCTAAATTAAAAGTTTTGCTCAAGCTTTTTCAAAAGCTTGCGGTTTCCAAAGGCAGAGCCTTTGGTGGGTTTTTAAGGGCGAAGCCCTTAACATCTCTTGCCGTTTAAGGGCGGACGAAGTCCGCACTTAGGGACTAAAGTTGCTAACAAAAGAATAAGCGGCGGATAAAATCCGCCGCTTAGAAAAAAAACAAGTGTTGGGCTTCGCCCAAAAGAGTTTCGCCGTCTGCGGACGGCGACAAGGGCTTCGCCCTTGACCTACAAGCCTTTAAAAAGGCTTGACCTAAATTTTGAGTGTCTAAGGCAAGTTTTTTGCCGTGGTCGAAGTAACTACCAATAAACTACCACTTAGCAAGGCTTCTTTATAACATCTATTCCCATATAAGGACGGAGAACCTCTGGAACTGTGACAGAACCGTCTGCGTTCTGATACTGCTCTACGATTGCAGGGATAACACGGCTTGTTGCAAGACCTGATGCGTTAAGAGTATGTGCAAAGTGAACCTTCTTGTCTGCACCTCTATATCTGATATTACCTCTACGAGCCTGATAATCCCTTGCATTCGATGCTGAACTGACTTCCTTATAAATTTCCATACTTGGAATCCATACTTCAATATCGTATGTTCTTGCCATAGAGAATGAGCAGTCACCGGCAGCAAGCTTGCTAAGTCTGTAATGAAGACCAAGCTCCTGAACAATTCTTTCTGCCTTGCCGACAAGCTCCTCGAAAGCGATGTCTGACTTATCGTCCTCTGTATACTGAACCATTTCAACCTTGTTGAACTGGTGACCACGAATCATACCACGCTCTTCGCTGCGGTAGCTTCCAGCCTCTCTACGATAGCAAGGTGTATAAGCAATATACTTCTTAGGAAGCTCCTCTGTTGGAATAATCTCATCTCTGTGAAGATTTACGAGAGCAGTTTCTGCTGTTGGAAGCATAAACTTCTTATCGTTGCTTGTTGGGTTCTGAATCCAGTAAACCTCATCTGTAAACTTAGGGAACTGACCTGCAACATAGCCACATTCATAGTTGAGCATATGTGGTGGAAGAATGAACTCATAACCATCTGCAATATGCTCATTAACGAAGAAGTTAAGCAATGCCCACTCAAGTCTTGAACCCCAGCCACGATAGAGCCAGCTGCCTGAACCAGCAATCTTTGCACCACGCTGATAGTCAATCATACCGAGGCTTTCGCAAAGTTCAACATGGTTCTTTGCCTCAAAATCAAACTTTGGCTTTTCGCCGAAATATCTTACAGGTACATTCTGTTCCTTATCGCCTGCAACAACATCGTCATCTGGAAGGTTTGGCAAGCCAAGAAGAAGCTCCTTTTGCTTTTGGTCGAGTTCCTGAAGCTTTGCGTCCTCTTCCTTAATTTGTGCGACAAGCTCTTTCATCTTAGCCATAATTTCGGAAGCATCGCCACCAGCCTTCTTGATTTGAGGAATTTCCTTAGAAGCTGCATTCTGCTCAGCCTTCATAGCCTCAACCTTACCAATAACCTCTCTGCGTTTAGCATCAATTTCAATAATGCTGTCAACTACGGAATCGAGGTCCATATTACGCTTTTTAATTTTTGCCTTTACTTCATCTGCTTTTTCTCTGATAAGTTTAATATCAATCATTGTTATTCTCCTTCGATTTAAATAGATTTATATAAAATAAATTTCAGGTATGTTTATTCTTCCCCACCGAGAAGCTTTGCAAGCTGAACCAAATCGTCCTCGCTATAAAATTCTATCTGAAGTGTGCCATTATTATCCTTGTCATTCATAACCTTAACCCTACGGCTGAGGTGTTCGTTAAGTGAAAGCTCAACTTCATCATATATAGGAGCACGCTTTTGATGTTGCTTTTCAGCCTTTGGCTTTTTATCTGAGCTTTGCTTTTTTGCCAAACGCTCGACATCTCTTACGGTTAAATCCTGTGGTGCGATAGATTTCGCTATTTTAATCATATTTTCTTTGTCAGCAATTCCAAGTAAGGCTCTTGCGTGACCTGCACTAATTTTGCCTTCCTTGAGCATATTCTGAATTTCTTCCGGAAGATTCAGAAGTCGCATTACATTTGCAACAGCCGGTCTTGATTTTCCGACAGCCTTTGCGACCTCGTCCTGTGTAAGATTATAAGTATCCATAAGAGATTTATAACCGAGTGCCTCTTCAACTGAATTCAAATCCTCACGCTGAAGATTTTCAATAAGTGCAATCTGTGTCATCTCGCTGTCGGTCATCTCTCGAATAACAACAGGCACTTCTGAAAGTCCTGCCATTCGACTTGCTCTCCAGCGGCGTTCACCTGCAACAAGCTGATAGCCTCCACCAGCAAGAGGTCTGACAAGAAGTGGTTGAAGAACACCGTGTGTTGCAATAGAGTCCGCAAGCTCTCGAAGAGCCTCTTCGTTAAAATCCTTACGAGGTTGGTCCCTGTTTGGCTCTATATCCGAGATTTTAAGAAAAACATTATTGTTGCTATCATTAGTATCGTTCTCGATAAATATTGCGTCAAGTCCTTTTCCAAGACCGCCTAATTTTCCTGCCATCTAAGCTAAACTCCTTTCTCAAGAATTGTTTTTTATAACTTCCTCTGCCAAGGCATTATACATTACTGAGCCTTTGCAAGATTTATCAAAATACATAATCGGCTTTCCGAAGCTCGGTGCCTCTGAAAGTCTTACTCCACGAGGGATAACGCTTGTGAAAACCTTTTTCGGAAAATAGCGTTTAACCTCTGCAACAACCTGCTGAGTAAGATTAAGTCTGCCATCATACATTGTCAGCAAAACGCCCTCAATTTCAAGTCTTTCATTATATGAACGCTTTATTCTTCGAACTGTATTCATAAGCTGTGAAAGTCCCTCGAGAGCGTAATATTCAGGCTGAATAGGAACAAGCAGGCTATCCGCCGCACAAAGTGCATTTGCTGTAACAAGTCCAAGAGATGGCGGACAATCTATGAAGATAAAGTCATATTCTGCTCTTAGCTGTGCCAGAGCATTTTTAAGTCTTGCCTCTCTGTGTTCAAACTCTGAAAGTTCAAGCTCTGCCGCCGCAAGATTCATACTTGCAGGGATAATATCAAGTTTCTTAAACTCTGTATGTATAATTGTCTGTTTGGCATTTACTCCACTTATGAGAATATCATAAGATGAATTTCTTATACTTCTTTTATCAATTCCGACGCCACTTGTTGCGTTGCCCTGTGGGTCTATATCTACGAGAAGAACCTTTTTATCAAGGAGTCCAACACCAGCCGAAAGGTTGACAGCTGTTGTAGTCTTACCAACTCCGCCTTTTTGATTAGTAACTGCTATAATCTTTGCCAATCTATATCACTGCCCAATCTTTTTATTGTTATACGAAGCAAAATCTCATCATAAGGAAGTTATTTTCGATAATTTTTACTGCAAAAAGCTGTAAATCAGTCATTTTTCGCAACAAAAATATTATATCACAACTACAATCAAAATTAAAGGGAAATATCAAATTTTATGCTCACAAATTTCTTTTTTCTATATTATAACTACTATCAGTCATAAAATTGCCCTTATAATTGTTTCACGTGGAACATTTCTTGATTGACACTTTTCATTGTTTCACGTGGAACATTTCTTGATTGACACTTTTCATTGTTTCACGTGGAACATTTTCTTGATTGACACTTTTCATTGTTTCACGTGGAACAATAAAAAAAGAGAGGCTCTCACCTCCCTTTGGATTTTTAATCAATTATGCGTTTTGCTGAATCGGAATAATTTCACCTTTTTCCACTTCTGATGTATTCGGTTCTGCTGTCATCTGCGGAATTGCCGTTTTAGGAATCCTTACGAAATATTCAATATAATCATCAGTTTCATTCTTTTCCGAGCTTGCATTTATTCCAGAACTTTTCATAGTATCAATGGCTTTAGAAATCGTATTCACGAAAATGCGTATATCCTTATATATGATTTTCGTAGTCTGCTTAGCCTTTTTCGCTGGAACATCACTTAGCATTTTTTCTACAAGCTTTTCCGTTTGTTTAACATTAAGTCCGCTTGAGATAACCTCACTAAGTGCCAGCTTTCGAGTGGTTTCGTCATCAATCTTAATCAAAGCTCTTGCGTGACGCTCTGAAAGGTCCGAACGGGTTATGTAATCTCTTTCTTCTCTTGTTAAACGCAAAAGCCTTAATTTATTTGCGACTGTTGATTGTCTTTTTCCAAGCTTTCTTGCGGCCTCCATTTGAGTAAGTCCACAGGTAATAATAAGCTTGCGTATACCCTCAGCTTCCTCAAAGATATTAAGATTTTCTCGCTGAAGATTTTCCAATAGGCTAAATACTGTGGCTTGTCCCTCATCGCAACTAACAACTATGCAAGGCACAGATTTCATTCCACACATTGATGCGGCACGAAGTCTGCGTTCACCGGCAATAAGCTCATATTCATTCTTACTCACTCTGCGAACAGTCAGTGGCTGAAGAATACCATTTTCTCTGATACTTATTGCAAGCTCTTGCATCTCATCACGCTTAAAATAAACTCTTGCTTGGTTCTTGCATGGGCGAATTGATATAATCGGAATTTCTATGACTTTTTTTTCTCCTTTGGTGTTGATAACCATTTTAATCATCTCCTTGTGGAAATAATCGTAACATAAGGAAATATAGAAATTCGTCGCAATATAATTTCTGACAAAACAATCATAAAACTTTGAATAAACTACCATTTAGCTGATTAAACTTTCCTAAGACAACTAAAAGTTTCGCTCTCTGCGGCGAGCCGCCGCCCCCAAGACGCAGAGGGCTAAACTACCGTTTAGCTAACCAATTTTTCCTAAGACAACTAAAAGTTTCGCTCGAGCCTTTTCTACACCAGCTTTGCTGGTGAAAGCTGCTCGCAGGGTCGAGGGACGGAGTCCCTCGTGGGTTTTAAGGGCAAAGCCCTTAACCTTTCTTGCACTCTAAGGGCGGACAAAGTCCGCCCTTAGTTACTAATGTTGCTAACAAAAGAAAATTAATCGGCGGATAAAATCCGCCGATTTTAAGAAAAAATAAATGTTGGGCTTCGCCCAAAAGTATTTCGCTCTCTGCGGAGAGCGACAAGGGCGTTGCCCTTGACCTACAAGCTTTTGAAAAAGCTTGAGCAAAACTTTTAATTGTCTTAATAGAAGTAATCGTAGGGGCGAACTGTGTTCGCCCGTTTCGGTAGTTCATTGCTAGATACTTCATCCGCGTCAACTAACTTCCCTTACCCACCACGAGCGAGACTTGTCGAGCGATTCCGCGTCTTGGCTGCGGCGGCTCGCCGCAAAACTTTTGAGTGTCTTTGAAAATAAAAAGACAGCCACAATTCAAATTGTAGCTGTCTTAATCTTACAAAGGAAGTTTATTTATCTTAACACCTCTGCGTGGATATTTTTCAGGTGTAAACTGAACCTTATCTATTATAAAGATAATTCTCTTTTCGCCGTCTGGCAAGGTAATATAATCATTATCCTCTTTGCATTTTCCACCAAGAATACTAATTGCATTCTTAGCGGATTCAAGCTCTGCAAGACCGTCCTTGCCTTTCATAGCTATAAACGAACCACCCTTTTTCACAAACGGAATACAGTATTCGCAAAGCGACGGAAGATTTGCAACTGCTCGTGAAACAGCTATATCAAAGCTTTCACGATATGGTTTGTTTCTGCTGGCATCTTCTGCACGAGAATGAATCGTTTCTGCCTTAATGCCAAGCTCGTCACAAAGCTGATTAAGAAAATTTATTCTCTTGTTAAGGCTATCGAGCATTGTAAGCTGTATATCATCTCTGACAATTTTCAGTGGAACAGACGGAAAGCCTGCACCCGTACCAACATCAATTATAGATGCATTTTTCTTTATATTAAAAGCTTTCAAAACAGTTAAGCTGTCTATAAAATGTTTAACAGCAATTTCCTTTGGTTCTGTTATTGCTGTAAGATTGATTTTCTCATTCCACTCAACAAGTATCTTTGCATAGTCCTCAAACCTTTCAAGCTGAACCTCATCAAGAGCAATTTCGTTTTCATCAGCCCATTTCTTCATAGTTTCAGAAATTATGCTCATTTTGCACCTCCATTCTTATTTCTAAGCGATGCAAGATAGATAACCAAAACAGAAATATCTGCTGGACTTACACCCGAAATTCTGCTTGCCTGACCGATATTTTCAGGACGAACCTTTGTGAGCTTTTCTCTTGCCTCAAGTCTTAATCCGTCGATAGCGTTGTAGTCTATATTTTCTGGCAAAATCTTGCACTCAAGTCTGCGAACTTGGTCTATAACGATAAGCTGACGCTTTATATATCCCTCATACTTAATCTCAGTTTCAACCTGTTCAAAAATATTGCGGTCTATATTTGGACGGTTTTCATCAATTTCCGACAATGCGTCATAACCAAGCTGTGGTCGTTTGATTAAATCAATAAGCCTTACTCCTGTGTTTATCGCCGATGTTTCACGTGAAACAAGTATCTCGTTTACCTTTTCAGATGGTGCAATAACTGTCACTTTAACTCGTTTAAGCTCCTCTTTGATAAGTTCTTGCTTTTTATTAAAGCGTTCCCATCTCTCATCACTTATCAAACCAATCTTTCTGCCGATTGGTGTAAGTCTTGAATCCGCATTATCCTGACGAAGTACAAGACGATATTCAGAACGAGAAGTCATCATTCTGTAAGGGTCCTGACAGCCCTTTGTTACGAGGTCGTCAATAAGTGTTCCGATATATGAGCTTGCTCTGTCGAGAACCATAGGCTCTCTGCCGAGAATCTTCAATGCTGCATTTACACCCGCAACAAAGCCTTGAACAGCGGCCTCCTCATAACCCGAACTACCGTTGAACTGTCCTGCACCATAAAGATTTTCAAAGTCGATAAATTCAAGTGTTCTTCTAAGCTGTAAAGGGTCACAGCAATAATATTCAATCGCATATGCAGGACGCATAATAACAGCATTTTCAAGACCTTTAATTGAATGATAGAACGCTGTCTGAACATCTTCTGGAAGTGATGAGCTCATACCCTGTAAATACATTTCCTCAGTATTCAAGCCACAAGGCTCGATAAATAACTGATGTCTTTCCTTTTCTGAAAAACGAACAATCTTATCCTCAATACTTGGACAATATCTCGGACCTATTCCCTCAATCTTTCCGCTATAAAGAGGTGACCTGTGAAGATTATCAAGAATAATCTTTTTAGTCTTTTCATTTGTCCAGCTTATGTGACAGAGAACCTTGTTTTCACCAGGCTCAAGTGTATCATATGAGAATGGTGTAACAGGCTCATCACCAGCCTGTTCTTCAAGGTCTGTAAAATCTATGCTCGATTTAAGCACTCTTGCGGGAGTACCAGTCTTAAATCTTCTTATGCTCATACCCATATTTTTTAGAGCGTCTGGCAAAAACTTTGACGGAAAAATGCCGTCTGGACCACTCTCGTATGAAACATCACCAACAAATACAACACCGCCAAGATATGTACCCGTAGCAATAATAACAGCCTTTGCAAGATACTTAGTCTTTAGCCTTGTTGTAAGCTCCCATTCTCCGTCATCATTCTTTACAAGGTCTGTAATTTCGGCTTGCCTTAGCTCAAGATTTTGCTGTAATTCAAGACAGTGCTTCATTCTCTCCGCATATGCTCGTCTGTCAATTTGGGCTCTTAGTGAATGAACCGCCGGGCCTTTTCCCCTGTTAAGCATACGCATCTGCAAAAATGTTTCATCAGCAGCCTTGCCCATTTCACCGCCTAAAGCGTCAAGCTCTCTTACAAGATGTCCCTTTGCAGTACCGCCGATAGACGGATTACAAGGGCAGTTTCCGACAGCGTCCATATTTATTGTAAATACTGCTGTTTTACAACCAAGCCTTGCCGAGGCAAGAGCCGCTTCAATTCCAGCGTGTCCTGCGCCTATAACCGCAACATCATATTTTCCTGCAACATCAACCATAATATCACCTACAATAAAATTTTATATATAAAAATCCATATACCTATCATAGCCAAACACAGCCATAGCAACAACACATCTTGTATTATGCTCCAATGAATAGGCTTTTGCAATATCCAATGCTTTCATAACATCATCACAGTTATCAGAAACGGTATTATATTTAATATATCTATCCATTTTTTCTACTCTGCCGTCAGAATATTCTGTCACACAGACATCGTGTCTTACTCTCATTTTTTCGGTAAAAACATAAAAGCCTTTATTTACCTCTTTGAGGTCATTATCAAAAAACTGATTTATAAAAGTAATTCTTCCATTTTCAATAACCGCATATCTTTTATAACATACAACAACCTGAGCACCCTTATACTTTACTAAATCCGTATTTTTAGCTGTTTCATAATCGCACAAATATGAGCATATAGAACTCGAACTAAAAAAATAGTTATAATCTGATTTTTCAAAAATTCCTATATTTCCGCCTATTTCATCAGAATATTCTAAATTATCGCCGTCAAAAATTCCCTCTGTATATTCACTATAACTCATATAAATACTCCTTTTATTTACCTACGCAGAAGTGTGAGAATACTGAATCTACAACCGCTTCGGAGGCTCTTTCTCCAGTAAGCTCAAGTAATGCAGAAATTGCGTCCTCTATTATTACTGTAACTGCATCAAGAGTTATCCCCATTTCAAGGGCATTTATCGCCTCATTCAGAAAATCTCTTGCCCTCTTTGCACAATCTCTCTGTCGCTCATTTGCAATAATTGCCGCCGAAGGGTCAAGCTGTGAAGTACCGATTATATCCGAAACAACCTTTTCCAGTTCAGATGCACCAGAACCCGATTTAGCTGATATAAACACCACATTCCTGACATTTTTCTTGATATAATCCATATCAATCGCAGTTTCGAGGTCGCTCTTATTGATAACCGCCACACTCGGACAATCCTTTATAAGCTCAATAAGCTCTCTGTCATCGTCACAAAGTTCCTTTGATGAATCAAAAACAGCAAGCACCAAACCCGCACTTTTTACCCTTTTTCGAGCCTTTTCTACACCGATACTTTCAACAGGGTCATCAGTTGCCCTTATTCCGGCTGTATCAGACAAACAAAGCGGTATATCTCCAAGCATAACAGTATCTTCAATAACATCACGAGTAGTTCCCGGAATATCCGTAACAATCGAGCGTTCATAGCCTGAAAGCAAATTCATAAGTGTACTTTTGCCAACATTCGGCTTTCCTGCGATAACTGTATCTATACCCTCACGAATAGCCTTTCCTGCGTCATATGTTGCAAGAAGCTTATCGAGAATACCTATGCTTGATTTAAGCTCTCCTGTAAGATTTTCCGTAGAAACTGCGGGAATATCGTCCTCGGGATAATCCGCCCAAGCTGAAAGATGAGCCGCACTTGTTATAAGACTTTCCTTAACAGAATCAATCTTTTTTCTCAAAGCACCGTCCATAGCACCAAGTGCCGCACGGCTTGATTGCTCACCCCTTGCAGAGATTATATCCATAACGCCCTCGGCTTCAGTTAAGCCAATTTTCCCGTTAAGAAAGGCTCTTTTAGTAAATTCTCCCGCTTCTGCCATACTTGCACCAGCGTTGAGTACAGCTCTAAGAACTCTTTTTGTAACATACAAACCGCCATGGCAAGAAATTTCAGCGACATTTTCGCCAGTATAGCTATGTGGAGCAATATATACAAGCAAAACGCCACTATCTATAAGCTCATCACCATCATAAATATGACCATAAGCCGCAGTATAACCTTTCATTTCTGAAATGTTTCTGCCAGTTATTGATTTAAATACCTTTTGAGAAATTTCAAGAGCATCACACCCCGAAATTCTTATAATTCCGATACCGCCTGCCCCTTGTGCAGTTGCTATTGCAGCAATAGTTTTTTCATTCATACCCAATCTCCTTTATGTTAAGGGCGTTGCCCTTAAAACCCACGAGGGACGCTGTCCCTCGACCCTGCAAGCTTTTGAAAAAGCTTGAGCAAAACTTTTAATTGTCTTTGGAAAATTAATTAGCTAATAGCTTATTAGACTTTTATTAGAAACTCAAAATTTAGGTCAAGCCTTTTTAAAGGCTTGCAGTTTCCAAAGGCAGAGCCTTTGGTCGCCGTCCGCAGACGGCGACATTCTTTTGGGCGAAGCCCAACACTTGTTTTTCCTAGGCGGTGGACAAAGTCCACTGCCTAATTTTCTTGCCTTGATAACATTAGTCAGCAAGGGCGGACAAAGTCCGCCCTAAGAGGGCAAGAGATGTTAAGGGCTTTGCCCTTAAAACCCACGAGGGACGCTGTCCCTCGACCCTGCAAGCCTTTGAAAAGGCTTGAGCGAAACTTTTGAGTGTCTTACGAAAGTGCATCAGCTACTCGGTAGAGCCGAACGGCACCGCCTGTTCGGCTACGGTAGTTTCTTCGACCGCGTCAACTAACCTCCCCCACCACACCACGAGCGAGACTTGTCGAGCGATTCCGCGTCTTCGCCGTGGGTCGGCACCCACAAAAAGAGCATCGCTGAAAATATAGCGATGCTCTTTTGAAAAATTAGTCTTTGTTTATTTCAATTTTGCCATAAAGCGATGTTGTTGGTGCTTCTTCAAGATGCTCGCTCTCAAATGTAGAGAAAACGCTGTCGTCTGGATGTCTCTGCTGTTCATCTGTATATTCACGACGCTGATATTCACCTGAGCGTCTGCGTGGCTGACTACTATTTCTATTGCCATAACCACTGTTATATCTTCCGTTTCTGTTTCTGTAAGACTGCTTCTTGCGGTCAGGACCAATAACAACATGCCTTTGAAGATTCTCGCCCTCAGACCATGAAGTCGCTCCACGAACCTTCTGTACTGCTGTGTGTATAATTCTTCTTTCATATGGATTCATTGGCTCAAGCGAAACCTTTTCGCCTGTCTTGCAGGCTCTAAAAGCAAGCTTTCTGCCAAGAACTTCAAGAGTCTTTTCTCTCTTTTCACGATAATTTCCAATATTAATTATTACTCGGAAATACTCATCATGTATATGGTTTACAACCAAACCTGTGAGATATTGAAGTGCGTCAAGAGTTTCTCCTCTATGACCGATAATAAAGCCTATATCGTCACCATTTACATCAAATTCCGCACCATCTTCGGTTTCAGTTGCCTCAATAACTACATTAGTAACACCAAGCTTTGTGAGAACATCAGCAAGATATGCCTTAGCAATATCTGTTGGGGTTTCCTCATAAAATACTCTTACCTTTGCAAGTGAACCACCAAACAAACCAAACTTTTTCTTTTCAGGCTGAACAAGAACCTCAAACTGTGCTTTATCTTCATTTACGCCTAATTCTTCCAAAGCCAGAGCCTTAGCCTCTTCAATAGTTTCAGCCTCTTTAATAGCTTCTTTAATCATTATATTTCACCTCGGAAATTTATTTTTTCTTTCCCATATATCCACTGCCTGAGTTTTTATTCTTAGATGAACTTTTTTTCTTTTTAGATGAGTTACTATTTTTCTTTTCTGATGTAGAAGAGCTCTTTTCTGAATCTACTGTAACAACCTTTGCAGTTGCATTTATAAATTCTGCTGATGCTTCTTCCTGCTCACGGAGAATAACTCTCTGAGCCTCTGCCTTAGCTTCCATAATATTCATATTATAGAACTTATAAAGAACTATCGACTGTAAGAAGCCGAATACTGTTGATGCAATCCAGTAGAAACCAACAGCAGCAGGAACTGTATAAGCAATATATGCACTAAAAAGTGGCATAACAAAGAACATAATCTTCATACAGCCAGCACCCTGACCGCTCATATTAGTACCATTCATTTTCTGCATAAGGAATGTACTTACAACAGATGTAACAAAGCAAAGAACAGGAATAAGCCAGAGCATAGACTCCCAGCCCACTGTTGAAGGAGTTGCAAGAAGGTCAAGGCCTAAGAAATTAAAGCCATTATGGAAGTCATTTATAGTGCTGACATCATTTGCATTAAATATTGCAGAACCATCTGCATTAGTAAGATATGGATTAAGCTGTGGGAAATACTTTACAAGGTCAATCTGACCATAATAGGAATTAAAGCTTGAGCCTATACCAGGAAGTGTGCTTAGAGTATTAAGAGCAGCACTGACTTTATCCGCAGCAATATGAAAAGTATTAGTAAGCGGATTAACAACTGCATAGTAAATACACATCATAAGCAAGAGCGGTAGCATCGAGGTCAAACAGCCCGAATAAGGTGAGGCTCCCTCTTTTTGCATAAGCAAAGCACTTTCCTCGTTAGCCTTTTGCCTGTTATTTGCATATTTTTTTAATATTTCCTGCTGTTTAGCCTGAAATCTTGCGTTTGCCGCCATAGATTTCTGTTGCTTAACTGAAAGTGGAAACATAATTAGCTTAATTATGATTGTAAAAATCATAATAGCTATACCAAAGTTCTTTACAAGAAAGAACGCACCCCAGAGGATATAGCCAAAGATTCCTCCTATAAAATTAAAAAATTCCATCATAACTTAGAACAATTCCCTTCGCCCTTTTATTTTGCGGATTTTTTGCCTGAAAATTTTCTTTCCGCACTAAATTCAATCTTCTTAATTTTCTTTTCTGGAACAGGGTCATATCCGCCCCTCGAGAAGGGATTACATCTCAAAATTCTTAAAACCGAGAGAATAGTTCCCTTCAATGCACCATGAACCTTAACTGCCTCAAGAGCATATGTCGAACAAGTAGGAACAAACTTACAGCATGGTGCTTTCTTTAACGGAGAAATATTTTTTCTATAAAAAGAAATAAGCCAAATAAGCGGGTTCTTCATCTGAAAATCCCCGCTTCCTTCAGCTGTTTTTTCATTACACGCAAAATATCTGTGCTTTTAACGAAAGGAGTCTTACCTCTTGCAACAAAAACAATATCATATCCTGTTTTAAGCTCAGGCAAAAGTGAGCGATACGATTCACGAATAATTCTGCGTGACCTGTTTCTTAAAACGGCATTACCGATTTTTTTACTTGTAGTGATGCCCACTCTTACGCAATTCCGTCTTGTCTTGATAACATAAGTAACTATGAGCGGACTTTGGTAAAATCTGCCCTTGGAGTAAAGTCTTCTGAACTCGTTATTTTTTTTTAAAGAAACATACTCGTTCAAAGCAACCACCCTACACCCAAAGCACAATGCTAAAAAATACCGTTTTAAATAAATTTTGAAAATGCCCGAAAAAAACTTCGGGCAAATCTTCAGAAAGACAAAGCTTTCATCTTAAAAAATACGAAAAATTAGTAGGTTAATTTTTTTCTGCCCTTAGCTCTTCTACGGGCAAGGACCTTACGGCCGTTACTTGTAGACATTCTCTTTCTGAAGCCATGCTCCTTTTTTCTGTGAAGCTTTTTAGGCTGATAAGTTCTCAGCATTACAAAACCCTCCCTTCAAAATCTCAAAATAGAAGGCGGAACCGATAGAATTTCCCAGATAGTGGGAATACAAAAGATAAAGCCTTACAAATTAGCATTATAACTTATAAAAGGGAGAAATGTCAAGTATTTTTTCAAACTTATAGTATCTTAGATTTTATTATATAAACATTATATATGTTAGCCCAACTCAAAAGTTTTGCTCAAGCTTTTTCAAAAGCTTGCAGTTTCCAAAGGCAGAGCCTTTGGTCGCTCTCCGCAGAGAGCGAAACACTTTTGGGCGAAGCCCAACACTTGTTTTTTTCTCAGCGGCGGATAAAATCCGCCGCTTATTCTTTTTTCAGCAACTTTAGTCCCTAAGTGCGGACTTCGTCCGCACTTTAAAATCAAGAGATGTTAAGGGCTTCGCCCTTAAAACCCACAAGGGACTCCGTCCCTTGACCCTGCAAGCTTTTGAAAAAGCTTGAGCAAAACTTTTTTCTTTCTTAGATAAGTTCATTAGCTAAACAATAGAGCAGAATAACATTTTGAAATAATAAATTTTATCGAACGAATTTTCGAAAATAGCTTTGCAAATTTTTCTCGATTATGCTATAATATATAGTTAGGGTAATAGCATATCTTTCTTAACAATCGCCTTATTTCCCATTTAAACGCCCTCTAAGCCCCTATTACCCTAAAACCCTTCAAAATCACTTTTACAAATTCCTCGCCTTAGAGCGAATCTTCGACTTATTTTTCGCACTTTTATTTGCTTTTATAAAAGAACTGTGCTATACTTAAGATTGAGAGATTATCGGATTTACTTCCGTATAACAATTTTATAATATTTTTATTATGATTAGGTTAAATTCTTGAAAAAATTATTGGGAGGAATGAGAACTTTATGGATTCCTTTAACGAGGCTTGGGACATTATCTGTGATTATTGCCGGCAGAGAATTACAGATGTTGCCTACAAAACTTGGATTAGTAAAATTGAACCCGTAAATCTGGATTTTTCACAGGGCAAAGCTATCCTAATGGTTCCTGGCGATTTTCACCGCCAGACCTTGACAAGATGCTATATGTCCTTGCTTAATGATGCCTTTGAAAGCGTCTTTGGCTCGGGTATTGACATCTGCTTTACTATTCCAGAGGAAATCAATCAAAAAGAGGAAAAGCTTAACGAAAGTATTCTTGACGCTGACTACGAATTTACATTTGATACCTTTATAGTCGGTTCATCGAATAAATTTGCCCACGCTGCATCACTTGCAGTTGCGGCAAACCCAGGCTATGCCTATAACCCTCTTTTCATCTACGGTAATTCCGGACTTGGAAAAACTCACCTGCTTAATGCCATCAGAAGTGAAATCAAAGCAAACAGCCCTGAAAAAGAAATTATATATGTTAAGGGTGATGATTTCACTAATGAACTTATCGAATCAATTCACCTTGCAAAGACAAGCGAATTTAGACAAAAATACAGAAATTCTGATGTTTTGCTCGTCGATGACGTTCAGTTTATCGGTGGTAAAGAGTCTACTCAGGAGGAATTTTTCCATACCTTTAATGCTTTGTATGAAGCTAAAAAGCAAATAGTCCTGACCTCAGACCGTCCTCCTAAGGAAATTCAATCACTCGTTGACAGACTTAGAAACCGCTTTGAATCAGGTCTTATTGCTGATATTCAGCCACCGGATTTTGAAACCAGAAGTGCCATTATAAAAAGAAAAGCAGAGCTTCTCGAAATTGATGTTCCAGATGATGTCTGCGAATACATTGCAACCAAGCTGAAGGCTAATATCCGTCAGCTTGAAGGTGTTGTCAAAAAAATGAAGGCAAAAAGTCTGCTCTATGGCGAAAAAATCTCTATCAATTCGGCTCAGAAGATTATTTCAGATATTCTTAATAACGACCAGCCACCTCCACTTACAGTAGAAAAGATTATCGAAGAGGTTGCCAGAACCTTTGGAGTAACTGCTGAAGATATTCGTTCATCTAAGCGTAATTCCAATATTTCTAAGGCAAGACAGATTGCTATATATGTTGTAAGAGAAATCACCCAGCTTTCAATGAACCTCATCGGTGATGAATTTGGTGGTCGTGACCATTCTACAATAGTATATGCCGTAAAACAGGTCGAAAAAGATATGAGCAAAGATACAAAAGTAAAATCTATGGTAGAGGATATAATTAAGAATATAAGGGATAGATAAATTTTGAAAAACAATAGTTTTTTCAAGCTTTTAGTATATTTCCCAACAAGAAAATTTATTTTACCCTATTATTTGCACTGCTACACATTTAGTGTATAAGATTGGGAAATAATTATATAATTTTGCAGGAAAATTCGTTTTCAATTCAAAACTACGGAAATGAATATGCTTTGTTTTATTCATTTCCTATGCAAATTTATGCATTTTTTTGAATATTCTCATTTTGACTTTTCAACTTTTCCTCAACAATTCACCAACATCTTTCAACCGCAATGTTAAAAACAAAAAGTTTTCAAGAATTTTAAAACAACACATCACAAAAATTCAACAATGCTCCAACTCTTCAACACCAGATGTTAAAAAGCCTAAAGCCACTTTTCAACTTATAAACTGCCCCTACTACTATTACTAAAATATATCTATTCTACCATGCCTTTCTTTTCAGCATTTTCTCTATTTTCAGATATTTTTCAAAAGGACTGATTTATGTATGAAGATTGTATGCAATTGCCAAAGTCTTACAGAAGCGATAACAAATGTTCAGAGAGCAGTTTCCACAAAATCTAATAATCCAGCTCTCGAAGGAATACTTTTCAAGGCCAATGCAAATTCACTCACCTTATGTGGATATGACCTTGAGCTTGGAATAACAACCACTCTCCCAGCAGAAGTGCTTTCTGAAGGTTCAGTTGTCCTAAGTGCAAAGCTCATTTCGGATATTGTCAGAAGACTTCCTGCTGAAACTGTAAGTATAGATACCAACGAAAAACTTATGACTACAATCATAAGCGGAGCAGTTGATTTCAAAATTATCGGAATGTCAGCTGATGAATACCCAGATATTCCGTCCGTAAAGGGAGATTCAAGCATCATTATCAAGGGTGAAATTCTTTCCTCAATGATAAGCCAGACACTTTTTGCTATTGCAGATAGTGATATTAAGCCTGTCCAGAAAGGTTCACTCTTTGAAATTGAAAATAATATCATAAAAATAATTTCCGTAGACGGCTATCGTCTTGCTATGAGAACCGAAAATCTCATTTGTGGCGAAAAGAAAAGCTTTATTATTCCGGGCAAAAGTCTTGCAGAAGTAGTCAAGCTTATAAAAGACAATGAAAAAGATGTTGAAATAGTTGTCGGAGATAAGCATATTATTTTCAAGATAGATAACTATTCAGTCATTTCTCGTCTTATTGAAGGCGAATTTATGAATTATTCTGCAGCAATACCAAGTTCACATAAAACAGAGATTAAGGTTAATACAAGAAAGTTTATAAGCTCTCTCGATAGAATGTCCTTATTGCTTTCCGAGAGAATAAAAACACCTGTTCGATGCAATATTGAAAATGGAGTTGTAAAGCTTTCCTGTTCAACAGTTCTTGGTCAAGCTTATGATGAATTTGATATAGAAATGAGTGGCGATAGCGTAGAGATTGGCTTCAATGTCAGGTATATGCTCGACGCTCTCAGAAATACCGATACAGACGAAGTAAAAATTTGTCTTAGTGGTCCTACAAGTCCAATGGTCATATTACCGAGCGATGGTGACAGCTTCCTGTTCCTCGTTCTTCCAGTGAGGTTAAAAAATGAAAACTGAAGAAGTCAAGCTTCGTGAAGGCGAAGAATTTATCCGTCTTGATTCCCTGCTAAAAATGGGTGGTGGCACAGGCGGAATGGCAAAGGTCGCCATTCAGGGTGGAAAAGTCAAGGTAAATGGTGAAATCTGTACTATGCGTGGCAAAAAAATGCGTCCAGGAGATTCAGCCGAATACCTTGACACCATTTTTAAAGTTTGTTGATGTTTGTTAGTGAGTTAGATAAGTTCTTTTCCACACTTAAAGAAACTGCCGATGAGCTAACGCACTGCCCTAAGACACTTAAAAGTTTCGCTCGAGCCTTTGAAAAGGCTCGCAGGGTCGAGGGACGGAGTCCCTCGTGGGTTTTAAGGGCAAAGCCCTTAACATCTCTTGCACTCTAAGTGCGGACAAAGTCCGCACTTGATGACTAATGTTAGCAACGCAAGAAAAAAAGCGGCGGATAAAATCCGCCGCTAAGAAAAAACAAATGTTGGGCTTCGCCCAAAGGAGTTTCGCCGTCTGCGGACGGCGACAAGGGCGTTGCCCTTGACCTACAAGCCTTTAAAAAGGCTTGACCTAAACTTTGAGTGTCTAAGAAAAGTTTAATAAGCCCTTAACATATAGGAGAGTTTGATTGATAGTAAAAGAGTTGTCATTTGAAAATTTTAGGAATCTTGAAAATAATACAGTTTTTCCATCAGACGGCATAAATGTTATCTATGGCGACAATGCTCAAGGTAAGACAAACATTCTTGAATGTTTGTGGCTCTTTACTGGAAATAGGTCTTTCAGAGGAGCAAAAGAAAATGAGCTGATTAAATTCGACAATACTTTCTCGAAAATTCATTTAAAATTTGAATCAAGAGAGCGTGAGCAAGAAATCAGACTTATGATTAAGGGTGGCAACCGCTTTATTGAGCTTAATGGCATAAGTAAACGCTATATTTCTGAAATCATAGGCAGCTTTTGCTGTGTGGTATTCTCCCCTAATCATTTGACGCTCATAAAAAACGGACCTGATGAAAGGCGACGCTTTATTGACGCTGCAATTTGTCAGATTAAGCCGTCATATTCTTCGATACTTTCCGATTACAAAACTATCATCACTTCCCGAAATGCTCTGCTTAAGGATATAAAAGAACACAGCGAGCTTATGGATATGCTCGATATATGGGACGAAAAGCTTGCAGTTCAAGGAGCATTAGTCGCAAGAGAGCGTATTGCATATATAAAAAACTTCTCGAAATATTGCTCAGAATTTTATACAGGCATATCTAAGGGAAGCGAAAAAATAGAAATTTCCTATAAGCTTTCTTTTGGCGATGAGGTTACAGAAGACACCTCGAAACTAAAGGCAATGCTTAGTGATAAATTGATAAAAGCTCAACAGAGCGATATATATCAGGGCTACACAGGCTATGGCCCACACAGAGATGACCTTGTTGTCACCATTGACAGTAAGAATGCAAGAAATTTCGCTTCACAGGGACAACAGCGTTCAGCGGTTCTTGCGATGAAGCTTGCAGAAGCGTCAGTCCTGAAAGCCGAGAGCGGAGAACAGCCGGTTATTTTACTTGATGATGTTCTCAGCGAGCTTGATTATAAGCGACAGGATTATCTTCTCAATGAACTTTCAGATAAGCAAGTATTTATAACTTGTTGTGAATCCGAAATTATGACCAAGCTAAAAGAGGGAAATAAAGCCCTTTTTTATATAAATTCAGGCAGGGTTACACCTACCGAAATAGAGTGATTTAACTTATGGAAAGCCTATATCTGCATCTTGAGCAGGATTCCGTAATACTCAAGAAAAATATCATAGGAATTTTTGATATGGATAAAACCACAGTATCAAAAAAGACAAGAGAATATTTAAATCAAGCCGAGCGAGAAGGTCGAGTTCGCTATGTTTCATACGACTTGCCGAAGTCCTTCATTCTTTGTCGTGAGGGTGAGTCGATAGTTGTATATATCAGCCGACTTTCCTCAGAAACAGTAAGAGGAAGAATAGATTCATTTTTGTAGTGTTTGATTAAGCATATATTCAATAAAAATCCTAATATGAAAGGAAGTTATGCTATGGCGAAAAAGAATAAAAGACTTGCAAAATGCCCATATTGTGGACGAAGCGTTTCATACCTTGATTCGTTTTTTATGAAAAATAAGGGTGAATATACCTGCAAACGCTGTGGCTGTATTGCCAATGTCGGACTTAACAGAAATATCTATGCAATAACAAGCATATTATGTGTTTTTGTGCTTTTGCTTGTTGTGCTTTATCTGTTTTTCGGAGATTTAACCAATCTATGGAGTTTACTTTTGGTAATAATTCCTTTTTCAGCATATTATGCTGTTGTGCCAATGTTTCTAATCCTTGTCCCTACCTCAGATAAATCTCAAGCAAAAAAGGTTATGGATAAGAAAATGACGAATACCCAATCAATTTTCATAGAGGCTCAGAAACAGATTCAATCGCAAAGCTCTCACAAAAAATCAAGATTTGAGGAAGAAACAACTACCGAAGAACCAAAGGATATATATTCTTCAGGTTCAATAAACCTTGAGGAGGATTTTGACGGCACGAAAGTATTTGAACCATATGACGCAAGCTCAGAGATAGGAGCCGATTTTCAAGAAAAATTCAGGTCTGCAAAGAAATCAGGAAAAAGCTTTGATGATTCCTCAGATATTCAATAAAAGGCGGTGGTCGAAATTTTCAGACTTCCGATATGTCCGTATTGTCACGCTGTAACAAGATATAGTGATGTCAAGAGGACAACACATAATAAAATCATAAAATGTCACCATTGCAATAAAAATTATCGGGTTTCATATCTAAAGGGAAGAATAATTCTAATCTCGATAGTAAGTATTGCACTGATAGTAATAAATATATTTCTCTTAAAGCAAACAACAGGAGTTACAATTCCGTTTCTTGCGATAGGAGATGCAGTAGTAGTATTGGTTGCGGTATTCTTATTTCCGTTTACGGTAAGATATGAAGAATTGCCGAGAAAGCTTCAAAAACTAAGCTTAGAAGAAGCCAATAAAAAACTTCCCCAAGACACTTAAAAGTTTTGGTGCGTGACCGCACAGGACAAGACGCGGAATCGCTCGGCAAGCCTCGCTCGACATTCTAAATCGACTTATGTTGCCGCGGAGAAAGTAATTACTAATTAACTACCATTTAAATAAATTTGTCTTTCCCAAGACACTTAAAAGTTTCGCTCGAGCCTTTTCAAAGGCTCGCAGGGTCGAGGGACAGCGTCCCTCGTGGGTTTTAAGGGCAACGCCCTTAACATTCTTTGCACTCTAAGTGCGGACAAAGTCCGCACTTGATAACTGATGTTAGCAACACAAGAAAATTAAGCGGTGGACTTTGTCCACCGCTTTAGGAGCAAAGAATGTTGGGCTTCGCCCAAAAGTGTTTCGCCGTCTGCGGACGGCGACCAAAGGCTCTGCCGTAGGTGACTACCTTTGGAAACCGCAAGCCTTTAAAAAGGCTTGACCTAAACTTTGAGTGTCTAAGAAAAGCTTATGTAGCAAGCCGCAATTTCTAAGATGCGGAATTGCTCGACATTCTAAATCAACTTATGTTTCCGCAGTCGAAGAAACTACCGATTAGGAGGAAGAAAATGGACAATAATGACATTACTAAAACAAATCAGGAATATGGAGCAAGTGAGATTCAGGTTCTTGAGGGACTTGAGGCAGTAAGAAAGCGTCCAGGTATGTATATTGGCTCAACAGGTCCGAAAGGCTTGCACCACCTTGTCTATGAAATAGTAGATAACTCCATTGATGAGGCTCTTGCTGGATATTGCGATAAGATTGATGTTTCAATTCTGCCAGGAAATGTTATCAGAGTAAAGGATAATGGCAGAGGTATCCCTGTCGGTATACAGCCAAAGATGGGCATTCCTGCTGTAACTGTTGTATTTACAGTGCTTCACGCAGGCGGTAAGTTCGGCGGTGGCGGATATAAAGTTTCCGGCGGTTTGCATGGTGTTGGTGCGTCTGTTGTTAATGCTCTCTCCGAATGGTTAGAGGTAAAAGTATGCGACGGCGAAAATATTTACAGACAGCGTTATGAAAGAGGAAATATTGCATCAGACCTTGAGATTATCGGCAAAGGCACTACAAAAGGTACTGAAATCACCTTTAAGGCTGACCCTCTCATCTTCACAGAAACAGATGTATACGAATATGAGGTTCTTGAAACAAGACTTCGTGAGCAGAGCTTTCTTAATGCAGGTATACATATCGAGCTTCGTGATGAGCGTGACCCAGAGCATATCCTGCAAAATAACTTCCTCTATGAGGGCGGTGTATCTAACTTTGTCGAGTATATTCATAAAAAGCGTTCACTCGATGTAATTCACCCGGATGTTATTCATTTTGAGGGCAAGATGGACGATGATTCCGCATCAGTAGAGATTGCAATGCAGTATAATGACAGCTATAATGAACTTATACTTTCATTCGCAAATAATATTCATACAACCGATGGCGGTACTCACGAAGAGGGCTTCAAGCGAGCATTGACCAAGGTTATGAATGACTACGCAAGAAAGTTCAATATTCTCAAAGAGAATGATAAAAACCTTTCCGGCGAAGATGTCCGAGAAGGTCTTACAGCAATTATCAGCGTCAAGCTGAAAGAGGCACAGTTTGAGGGACAAACTAAGGCAAAGCTTGGCAGTACCTTTGTAAGAGGTTTGGTAGACAAGCTTGTTACAGAAAAGCTTTCAGTATACCTTGAGGAAAATCCTGCAACAGCAAAGGCAATCTTTGATAAGGCACTTATGGCAGCTCGTGCAAGAGATGCCGCAAGAAAGGCTCGTGACCTTGCAAGAAGAAAAACAGCTATGGAGGGTGCAGGTCTACCGGGTAAGCTTGCCGACTGTCAATCCAGAAACGCAGAAGAAACTGAAATCTATATCGTTGAGGGAGATTCTGCGGGTGGTTCAGCAAAGGGCGGTCGAGATAGACGCTTTCAGGCAATTCTTCCACTTTGGGGTAAGATGCTGAATGTCGAAAAGGCTCGCCTTGACAGAGTTTACGGCAATGATAAGCTTATGCCTGTTATTACAGCGCTTGGCTGTGGCATTGGCGATGATTTCGATATAACAAAGCTCCGCTATGGCAAGGTAATAATTATGGCTGATGCCGATGTTGACGGTTCACATATCAGAACCTTGTTGCTGACATTTTTCTTTAGATTTATGCGTCCACTCATTGAGGAGGGACATATATATCTTGCACAGCCACCACTTTACAGACTTACAAAGAATAAAGAGCATCACTATGCTTATTCCGACCCTGAAAGAGATAAGATAATGGCAGAGCTTGGTAAGGCTGATATACAGAGATATAAAGGTCTTGGTGAGATGGATTCTGAACAGCTTTGGGAAACAACTATGAATCCTGAAACAAGAATAATGCTCAGAGTTGATATGGAGGACGCAGCCCTTGCTGATGAAACCTTCACAATACTTATGGGTGATAAAGTTGAACCAAGAAGAGAATTTATAGAAAAGAATGCAAAATATGTCCAGAATCTGGATATATAATTTGATATTCAAACCTATTAGTTTTCAACCGAAAATCAAGTGAATGTTGAAAATAAATGAGAAAGCCAAAAATATTATATACACACTGTAATAATTTTAAAATATATTACAGATTGTAGATAAATAAGACTATATGAATTTCGTTTTCTGAATAAGACAGAAACGCACCTTTGGAGGTAGAAAAACAGAGCTATGAAAGACTATGATACGGCAAACAATACTGACGATAACATACCGCTTCAAGAAGATGAGGATACAGCCGAGGTAATGAGAATTGCCGAAGAACTGAAAAGAATCCAAGAAGAAGAGGACGAAGAAGAAGGTCGTGGCTGGGACGGCTCCGAAGCAGAGCTTGTTGAGGACGATGACGCAGAGGAATATGAAATCCCAATGGCAGGAATAAGGGTATCCTATGTTCTTACCGAGGAGGAGTATTTCAAATGTCTTAAACACAGCGGAATTTATAAATCTCAAGGAACAAGAGGGCTTATAGAAGCAGTTGTCCTCGGAATACTTGCAGTAATATTCTTTGTTGTGTTCTTTATGGCAGGCGGTGTGTCTAATATAGTATTTGGGTGTATCAGCCTGATATTTATTGCAGTTCTTCTTGTTGTGCCAAACTTACATATGAGAAGTATGGCAAAATCTATGGCAGATGGAAAGCTTATCGAGGCAGAAATTTATCCTGACAGTGTAGAGATTGGCAGAGATGATGGTGCTTGGAAGATAGAGCTTGACGGCACAAGCAGAATACAGGAATTTGATAACATAATTATGATTTTTGCTGACCATAATAGGAGTTTTGCAATTCCTGAAAGAGCGATAGACCCCGATTTCCTACCAGAGATAAAGGGAATTTTGCTTGCAGGTACAGTTCCAACCTACGAAGAAGATTGATTATCAATTCGGTGTTTAGATTTGAAAATAAGTTTTCAGTTTTGATTAGAGGTAATTCAGCTATGAAATGTGAGTCAAAGATTGTCGCAAGATATGCAGAAACCGACCAGATGGGAATAGTTCATCATTCGGTCTACCCTATTTGGTTCGAGGTTGGCAGAACAGATTTTATCAAGCTTACAGGTATGAGCTATACAGAGCTTGAGGAGAGCGGAGTAATGCTTCCGCTTGCATCTCTCGAGTGTAAATATATACTTCCGATTAAATACGAAGATGAAGTTATTATTGAAACTACCATAGTCAGTGTTAAGGCGGCTAAGATAGAATTTCATTATCGTGTTCTCAGAGGAAATCAAGTTTGTTCAGAGGGTGGAACAGTTCACGCTTTTGTAGACAGCAAGACATTCCGTCCGATAAACATAAAGAAGATAAATCCATCACTCTACGAAAAGTTCTGTGTCGCTGTGGCTAAATAAGTGGTTGGACTACCAATTAGTTTAGTAAGACACTCAAAAGTTTCGCTTGAACCTTTTCAAAGGCTCATAGGTCAAGGGCAACGCCCTTGTCGCTCTCCGCAGAGAGCGAAATCCTTTATACTTCACAAAGCGCAGGAGGGTAGAAAAACATTCCAGCGGAATGTTTTTCGTAGGGAAACCTCGCAGGGGGTTCCCTGTGGGTGCCGACCCACGGCGAAGACGCGGTGCGTGACCGCACAGGACAAGCCACGGTGCGTGACCGCACAGGACAAGACGCGGAATCGCTCGGCAAGCCTCGCTCGTAGTGAGCGTAGGAAGATAGTTGCCGCGGTCGAAGTAATTACCAATGAACTACCGTTCGGGCGAACGCAGTTAGCCCCTACAATAAATTTTTACTTGAGCCTTTTATCATCAAACTCGTGTTAAATAACGGAAGGTTTTGATTGTATATGTCAGAAAAATACAACAAATGTATAATGACAATAGAAAATAACGAAATATCGCTTATGATGTATGGTAATGCTTATATGATTGCTCATATGCGTAGAGGCAGACTTAAAGGCAAGGAATGGAAAGCATCAATTTTCTTTGCAATATGGTGTTGCTGTATGTTTTATATGGCATTAAAGCACTATGATTTAATTTCCAATCCAGTACCAGTGGGTATAAGTATTATTTGTTTGTATATGATGACATATTATCTGTTTATTTTGCCAAACAGAATAAAGCTAAAAGGCGAGCATATTTATAAAAGCTCTCATATGCTTAATAAAACCGAAAAAGTTACAATTACAAGAGATGGTTATACCATAGAAAATAAATATGAAGCTCTCATTGGTTACTGGACAGATATTCTCGATTGTATCGAAACAAACAGTTATTACCTGATGATAAGCGAATATAGCAAAAGGCTTATTATAATCTCAAAAAAATGTCTTGATGACGAACAAAATGAGAAGCTTGCCGAGTTTTTGAAAAAGACTATGCCAGCAAAATACAGAAAGACAAAGAAGTGATTCAGTTTGAGCGAGAAAACACCTATTCTTACAGCCGATTATATTATAACAGAACACGATTATATTCATACAAGCCTTGCACAGCGTAGGTTTAAGACCTCTAAGTCTGATAGGCTTATAATGAATATACTTGGCATACTTGCCATTTTTATAGGTCTTTATATGCTTATATTTTCCGGAGATGGAATTATAAAAACCATATGTTGGATTCTGCTGATAGCAATGGGACTTTTTTCAGTATCATTCTATGAAATCATAGGTCCGTCATTGGTTCGCTATCAAGCAAAAAATGAATATAATGCCAATAAAGAAAAGATTGGCTCAAGAAATATAGCTTTTTATGAAGACGAAGTAAAAATCGTTTCAGATAGATATAGAGGAAATATTCCATATAGATATTTTTTTCAGGTATTAGACGATAAAAAAGTAATAATCTTCTACATTGATGAAAATGATTATATATCTATTCCAAAGAGATTATTTACTGATAAGGATAATGACGCACTCGAAAGGATAAAATCCTTGCTTGGCAAGAAATATGTGCGTATCAACCAACGAAAGTAGCTTTGTTTTTAATGAAAGAAGTCCAAAGTCAAATTTTTATAGATAAAAGAGGGTTTGAATATGGAAGATTACAGCAACATTCAGCAAAAGATTATTGATGTAGATATAGACAAGGAAATGAAAAAATCCTTCCTCGAATATTCTATGTCAGTTATCGTTTCAAGAGCTTTGCCAGATGTAAGAGATGGCTTAAAGCCAGTTCACAGGAGAATCCTCTACTCACAGTTTGAGGATAATCTTACTCCAGATAAACCATACAAAAAGTGTGCGACAACAGTCGGTAATGTTCTCGGACGCTACCACCCACATGGTGATGCTTCCGTTTATGACGCACTTGTTCGTCTTGCACAGGATTTCTCTATGAGATATATGCTCGTTGATGGTCACGGAAACTTCGGTTCTGTTGACGGTGACCCACCTGCTGCTTATCGTTATACAGAAGCAAGAATGAGCAAAATCAGCACAGAAATGCTGACCGATATAGAAAAAGACACCGTAAATTTTCTGCCGAACTATGACGATTCCAGAAAAGAACCAGAGGTTCTCCCCTCTCGTTTCCCAAATCTTCTTGTAAACGGTTCAACAGGTATCGCCGTTGGTATGGCAACAAATATCCCACCTCATAACCTTGGTGAAGTAATAGACGCTATGTGCTGTCTTATCGACAATCCAGATGCAAGTCTTGATGACCTTATGCAGTATATCAAAGGTCCTGACTTCCCTACTGCCGGTATTATTATGGGACAGAGCGGAATAAGAGCCGCTTATGCAACAGGTCGAGGAAGAATTACTGTCAGAGCAAGGGCAGAAATTGTCGAAGAAAAGAATCGTTTCAAGATTATAGTTACAGAGCTTCCATATCAGGTTAATAAAGCAAGACTTGTTGAAACCATCGCAAATATGGTTAAGGAAAAGCGTATAGAGGGCATTTCAAACATAGATGACCATTCAGACAGAAATGGTATGCACATTGTTATAGACATAAAGAGAGAGGCATCTCCTCAAATAGTCCTCAATCAGCTTTATTCCTACACACAAATGCAGATTACTTTCAGTGCGATTATGATTGCCATAGTAAATGGCGAGCCTAAAACTCTTTCACTGAAAGAAATACTTAGAAATTATGTAGATTTTCAGGTTGATGTTATCACAAGAAGAACCATATTCGACCTCAAAAAGGCCGAAGAAAGAGCCCATGTTCTTGAGGGTTTGAAGAAGGCTATCGACTTTATAGATGAAGTTATCTCGATTATCCGTTCATCTAAGGACCAGCCAACAGCTAAGCAAAGACTTGGAGAACGCTTTGAGCTTGATGAAATTCAGACACAAGCGATTGTTTCTATGCGTCTTGGACAGCTTTCAGGCTTAGAGCGTACCAAGATTGAGGACGAGCTTGGACAGCTTAACATCAAGATAGCCGATTTCAAAGACATTCTCCAAAATAGTGAAAGACTTCTTTCTATCATCAAAGAAGAGGCTCTTGCTATCAAGAAAAAATATAACGATGAACGCCGCACAGAGATTGTTGCTGTCAGCGGTGAAGTCGATATAGAAGACCTTATTCCAGAAGAAGATTGTGTCCTTACGCTTACAGAATTTGGTTATATCAAGCGTCAGAAGTCAGACACATATAAGCTTCAAAGGCGTGGTGGCAGAGGCGTTTCAGGTATGAGTCGCCGAGAAGAAGATGTTGCAAAGGAAATGTTTGTTGCAAATAGCCACGACCATGTTATGTTCTTTACAAATCTTGGCAGAGTTTATAAGCTTAAATGCTATGAAATCCCAGAGGGTTCAAGAACTTCAAAGGGTATGAATATAAACAATCTCCTACCTCTTTCCGCTGATGAAAGCGTAACCTCAATGATTAAAGTACCTGATATTGAGAGCGAGCAGTATCTCGTTATGGTTACCCGAAACGGCATAATTAAGCGTACAGAGTTAAGTGCATTTAGTCATGCAAGAAAGAACGGACTTATCGCAATAGACCTCAACGAAGGTGATGAGCTTGCATGGGTACGCCTTACAGACGGCAATAAAGAGCTTATCGTTGCAACAAGAAACGGTATGGCTATACGCTTCCACGAAACAGATGTCAGAGTTATGGGCAGAGCCGCAAAGGGTGTTAAGGCAATAACTCTTAGAGGTGATGATAAGGTTATCGGAATGTCGATGCTTCGTGAGGGTGCATATATTCTCACAGTTTCAGAAACAGGCTATGGCAGACTTTCAAATGTCAGTGATTATCGTATTCAGTCAAGAGGCGGACATGGTGTAATAAATTATAATACAGATAAGTATGGTAAGATTGCCGCAATTAAGTCCGTAGACCTTGATGATGATATTATATTAATCTCTAATGACGGTGTTATTATCAGAATTGAGGCAAATTCTATAAGAATTTGTTCAAGAACATCAAAGGGTGTCCGAGTAATGAAGGTATCTGATGAAAGTAAGGTTGTAACACTTTCCAGAGCCCCACACGAGGAAGAAACCGCAGATGAAACTACCCCAGAAGAAACTACCCCAGAAGAAACTACCCCAGAAGAAACTACCCCAGAAGAATAAATAATCTTCCCAAAGACAATTAAAGTTTAGGTCAAGGCGGCGAGCCGCCGCTCCCAAGACGCGGAATCGCTCGACAAGTCTCGCTCGTAGTAAGTAAGGTAAGTTAGTTGACGCGGTCGAGGAAACTACCGCTTAGCTAACAAACTTCCCCAAGACATTTAAAGTTTAGGTCAAGCCTTTTTAAAGGCTTGCGGTTTCCAAAGGCAGAGCCTTTGGTGGGTTTTAAGGGCGAAGCCCTTAACATCTCTTTCTCTCTAAAGGCGGACTTTGTCCGCCTTTATTAACTAATGTTGCTACCAAAAAATATTTAGTGGCGAACTTCGTTCGCCACTTTTTTCTCCTATAATAATACAAAAACGCTCAGGTTTTAAAAGACCTGAGCGTTTTTCATATTCTATTTACTTTTAATACCTGTTTATTTTTAAAATATCTGTTTTTATGATAATTTGCATTTACTATTTAAAAAATGTAGGGGCGAACTGTGTTCGCCCTTTCACCGTCATCTTTGTTTGCTCTTTATTAGTTTGTTGCTAACAAAAAATTAAGCGGTGGACATAGTCCACCGCTCGAGAAGAAAGAGATGTTAAGGGCGTTGCCCTTAAAACCCACCAAAGGCTCTGCCTTTGGAAACCGCAAGCCTTTAAAAAGGCTTGACCTAAACTTTAATTGTCTTGGGAAAGTTTGATTAACTAATTGGTAGTTCATTGATAAATTCTTCGACCGCGTCAACTATCTTCCCTAATCCATCACGAGCGAGGCAAAGCCGAGCGATTCCGCGTCTTGGGAGCGGCGGCTCGCCGCTAAGGGCGTTGCCCTTAAAAACCCACCAAAGGCTCTGCCTTTGGAAACTGCAAGCCTTTAAAAAGGCTTGACCTAAACTTTAAGCTTTAGCTTTATTCCTCATTTTCGATAGAACCTGTTACAGGTTGAGCCTCAGTTTTTGTATTCTCTGGTTGGATAGGTGGTTCAACAGCTGTTGTAGCGTCGTTCTGAATCTGTGCTTCAACATTTTGTGGCTGTTGAACCTGTGTATGCTGTGGTTGATATGACTGTGCATATTGAGTATTTTGTTGAGCAGCCTGTTGAGCCGTATAAAGCTGATTTCTTGTCTGAATATAAGGTGTTACCGGAGGAACAGGAGGACGATTAGCGTTTGTAGGATAAGCGTTTGTAGCATATCCAGCGTAATAAGAGCTAAGCTTAGTATTTGAAGGGTAAGCTTTGTTTATAGAACTGGTATAATTAGAAGAAAGGAAAGCGAGTCCATAGAATATTACGCTTGCAGCAGCAAAGATAAGAACATTGATAGTAGAGCTAAGAAGTGTTATAGGCTCTAAAGTTATCTCTGTGTTAGGAATAACAAGTGAGCTAAGTGCTATGAAAAATGCAATATTTGTAAGCACAATAGCAGATATAGAACCAGAAAGGAATAATGCACCGCCACGATTTGAAGGAATTTCCATATCAGAAGAAGCCTTTTTCATAGCAAGAGAGATACGAACAGCACCGATTCCAAGAAGAATAGCAGTCGCACCAAACAAAATATAAATAAGAAAATCGTAATTTGCCTGTGTTGAAGTATAAGTTTGAGGCACTTCAGAAAATTCTCTGCTGTCAAATAAATTGTTAAGCTTAGAGCTTTGGTATCTCTGAACAGAGATTGAAGCAAATGAAAGAGTTACTGTAATGCAAGTAACGATAATATATACTACAGAGCTTATAGTAAGCATAGAAAGACCTGATGTGATAGAATCACCAGCCTTTGCTTTCAGATATATTGAAAGGAAGGAAATGAAAAATAAAATAGATACCAAAGAGATTATAGAGCCAAAAACAGCATTTATAATTTCGATATGCTGATTATCAAAGAGATAATAGAGTGAAGAAATCATACTGATTTTATCTCCCGAAAATGTGTAGATAACGGTTTGAAAGATTATCAACGCAGAGAGCATCGCCGAGGCTATTGTAATAGTAAGCATAGAAGTTCTTGTAAAAAATTGCTTAATTAGTTCAGAACCAGGAATTTGATTGTTATAGTTCGGATTCATAAAAACAGCTCCTTTTAAATATAGATTTTCATAGGGTTAATGCGATGATAACCCTAACGATTTACACTATTCTACACTAAACAGATGTAAAAATCAATAACAAATTGAAAAAAATCAAATATTTTTCAAAATAAATATGAATTTAGTGCAAATTAAGAAAATACGGATAAGTTTTCAACTATTTAATAGAAAAATGTTGAAAATTTATCCGCTAAAAAATATCAGTAATATTTCTTTTCATATATCATAAATATAAGTAAAGAACCTAAAGAAATCGTAGATAAGGAAGGTAGAAGTATGAAAAATAGAATTATAATAAAGGCAATCGAAATAGCAAGTGTAATCTTAGCAAATTTTGCAATGATAGCTCTTGCACAGACCTTATAAAGAAAATCAGTCTTTTATAGCGTAGATTAGTCCAAGGGTGTTAGGTCCACAATGCACAGAAACAGAACAGCCTGTGTTACATTCATATATTTCATCAAAAGCTACAAGTTCAGCACAACGCTTTCTAACAGCTTTCAAAGTCTTTTTGTCAATGCCTGAATGTGTAAGTAACAAAATAGATTTGTCTATATTCTCACCAGAGGTAAGCATTTCCTCAGCATATTGCATAAAGACATTTTCAATCTTTCCTCTATATTTTTTCTTAACTACAAGAGCAGCATCTTTTGTTTCAAGACAAGGCTTAAGATTGAGCATATTAGCACCAAAAGCGGCAATACCACTGCATCTTCCGCCCTTTCTCATATATTTAAGAGTATCAAGAACGAAGCTTACACGAATATTATCAGCCTCATCACGGAGCTTTTCAGCGATTTGCCAACCCTCTAAGCCTTGGTCACGAAGCATAGCACCGTGAATAGCAAGAAGTCCCATTCCGCTTGAAATGCTGTGAGAATCAATCGGATAAACCCCAGGGAATTTCGCAGCAGCCTGTTGTGCGATATTATGAGTTACAGTAAATTTAAGGCTAATGCTGGTGTGAACTACGGTATATCCTTCATCAGTCCACTTTTTGTAGAAATCCTCGTAATATCCTACGGTAGGAGCTGATGTAGTAGCGAGTTCGCCTGTTGTATCAAAGTAATTAAAAACATCATCAACAGTAACATCAACTCCATCAAGGCAAGGTTTGTCACCGAGATTTACAGGGAGCGGAATAATTTCTATATTATATTTTTCGATAAGTTCAGGAGAAAGGTCGCAAGTGCTATCTGCTGCGATAATGACTTTATTTTCCATAATAACCCCACCTTTTTATAAATATTTTGTATATTATATCATATTATTTTAAAATTTACAATGCTTTATCTTAAAAACACTAACTGACAAACTTTCCCAAAGACCCTCAAAGTTTAGGTCAAGCCTTTTTAAAGGCTTGCGGTTTCCAAAGGTAGTCACCTACGGCAGAGCCTTTGGTGGGTTTTAAGGGCGAAGCCCTTAACATCTCTTTCTCTCTAAAGGCGGACTTTGTCCGCCTTTTTATTAACTAATGTTGCTACCAAAAGATATTTAGGGGCGAACGAAGTTCGCCCCTAAGGGGGCAAGAAAAGTTAAGGGCGTTGCCCTTAAAACCCACGAGGGACTCCGTCCCTCGACCCTGCAAGCTTTTGAAAAAGCTTGAGCAAAACTTTTAT
>OCQB01000726.1_pt1 | contig 31952 bp, 30 predicted proteins | sample 1538631 | NCBI WGS metagenome assembly OCQB01 (sample SAMN04571713, study PRJEB22368) | human gut metagenome | biome: human gut; material: stool | host: Homo sapiens | place: Luxembourg | collected 2012-10-19
CGCGCGGTGCGCGGCGGCACGGGCGAGGCCAAGTGCGGCGGCAACTACGGCGCGGCCAACCGCGCGGGCGACCGCGCCATCGAAAAGGGCTTCTCTCAGGTCCTGTGGCTCGACGGCGTGGAGCGCAAGTACGTCGAAGAGGGCGGCGGCATGAACGTCATGTTCAAGATCAATGGCACCGTCGTCACTCTCCCGCGCTGACCGGCTCCATCCTGCGCGGCGTCACGCGCAAATCCGCCATCGAGCTTTTGAAGAGCTGGGACGTTCCCGTCGAGGAGCGGCTGCTGAGCGTGGACGAGCTGTTCGAGGCCGCCAAGACCGGTGCGCTCGAGGAGGCGTGGTGCATCGGCACCGCCGCCGTCATCTCCCCCATCGGCGCACTCGGCTGGGGCGACAAATGCTATGAGATCAACCATAACCGTATCGGCGAGCTGTCGCAGAAGCTCTACGACGAGCTGACCGGCATCCAGTGGGGCACGAAGCCCGATCCCTTCGGCTGGACCTGTCCGGTGTGCTGAAGCCATGGAAAAAATATTCCGAATACCGGCAAAAGCCGGTATTCGGAATATTTACTCTTTGCGTGTTTCCTGCTATAATATGGGATACATGATTATAAATGAAGGAGAATCCAGCATGAAAGCCATCGTCACCGTTCTCGGCCGGGACCGCGTCGGCATCATCGCCTCCGTCTGCGCCCTGCTCTCGGAGTACAACATCAACATTCTCGACATCAGCCAGACCATCCTCGAACAGGGCTACTTCACCATGGTCCTGCTGGTGGACATTTCCGCGTGCACGGTATCCTTCCCGGAGATCGCCGACAAGCTGGACACTTACGGCACCGAGCGCGGCCTTGCCGTGCGCATCCAGCGGGAGGACATCTTCAACGCCATGCACCGCATCTGAGAGGAGGTCCGCGCCATGCTCGATAAAAACGACGTGCTGTCCACCGTGCAGATGATCGACCGCCAGCACCTCGACATCCGCACCATCACCATGGGCATTTCCCTGCTCTCCTGCGCCGACCGCGACGCCAAGGCGGCGTGTGAGAAGATCTACGACAAGATCACGCGCTATGCCGAAGGGCTCGTTAAAACCGGCGAGGACATTGAGCGCGAGTTCGGCATCCCCATCGTCAACAAGCGCATCTCCGTCGTCACGCCCATCGCGCTCGTGGCCGCCGCCTCGGAGACGGAGGACTACGTTCCCTTTGCCGTCGCGCTCGACCGCGCCGCCAAGGCCGTGGGCGTCAATTTCATCGGCGGCTTTTCCGCGCTCGTGCAAAAGGGCATGACCGATGCCGACCGCCGGCTCATCGCCGCCATTCCCGAGGCGCTGGCCGTCACCGACCTTGTGTGCTCGTCCGTCAACGTCGGCTCGACCAAGGCCGGCATCAACATGGACGCGGTGGCGCTCATGGGCCGCACCGTCAAGGCCGCGGCGGAGCGCACCGCCGACTGCGGAGGCTTCGGCTGCGCGAAGCTCGTGGTGTTCTGCAACGCTGTGGAGGACAACCCCTTTATGGCCGGCGCGTTCCACGGCGTCGGCGAGCCGGAGCGTGTCATCAACGTCGGCGTTTCCGGCCCCGGCGTGGTATACCATGCCCTGCAAAGTGTAAAGGGCCAGCCCTTTGATGTGGTCGCCGAGACGGTGAAAAAGACTGCCTTCCGCATCACGCGCATGGGTCAGCTCGTCGCGCAGGAGGCCAGCCGCCGGCTCAATACGCCGTTCGGCATCGTCGATCTCTCCCTCGCGCCCACGCCCGCCGTCGGCGACAGCGTGGCCCGTATTCTGGAGGAGATGGGCCTCGAGGTCTGCGGCACGCACGGCACCACCGCCGCGCTCGCGCTGTTGAACGACGCGGTGAAAAAGGGCGGCGTGATGGCATCCAGCTCCGTCGGCGGACTTTCCGGCGCGTTTATTCCCGTCAGCGAGGATGAGGGCATGATCGCCGCGGCCTCCTCCGGTGCGCTGACGCTCGATAAGCTCGAGGCCATGACCTGCGTATGCTCGGTCGGGCTCGACATGATCGCCGTCCCCGGCGACACGAGCGCCGAGACCATCGCCGCCATCATCGCGGACGAGGCCGCCATCGGCATGGTCAACACCAAGACCACCGCCGTACGCATCATTCCCGCGCCCGGCTGCAAGGTCGGCGACACGGTGGAGTTCGGCGGACTGCTCGGCTCCGCGCCGGTGCAGGCCGTACACCCCTATTCCAGCGTGGACTTCATCGCCCGCGGCGGGCGTATCCCCGCGCCGCTGCACAGCCTGAAAAACTGAAGCTCCCATCCCGTCAAAAAACGGACGCTGCTTTTTTCGCAGCGTCCGTTTTCACTTTCATGTATCAGCGCGCAAGGTCCTTCAAATGGCTCAGGCGCTCGAGCGCGGTGTTGAGCGTTTCATCCTTCTTGGCAAAATGCAGACGAATGATGTGGTTCACGTCCTCGTCGAAGAACGAGCTTCCCGGCACGGCGCCCACGCCGATCTTCTGCGCCATTTCCACGCAGAAGTCCACATCGGACTGGCCCTTCTTCAGGAACGGGGAAATGTCCGCCAGCACAAAGTAGGTGCCCTGCGGGTCGGTGAAGGGAATGCCGAGTTCCTTCATGCCGCCGGTAAAGAGCGCCTTCATGTGCGCATAGTGCGCGCCGAACTCCTCGTAGTAGCTCATGGGCATATCCAACCCGACGACGGCGGCCTCCATCAGCGGCGAGGGCGCGCCGACGGTGTTGAAGTCGTGACACGCATCCCGGGGAGCGTACTCATGTAGGTGTGCTTGTGTCCCTCGTAGACGATGTGCTCGTAGACCTCGTCCATGATGGCGTAAACGTCATATCGGATGCAGAGATCCGCGATGAGTTTGAGCTCGTCGTAGGTAAAGACCTTGCCGCTCGGGTTCGAGGGGTTGCAGATCAAAATTGCCTTGGGATGCTGACGGAAGGCGTCCTCCAGCACCTCCGGATCGAAGCCGAACGCCGGCGGCACGAGCGGCACGAACACCATCTTGTCGCCCGGATTCGTGAGGGCAAAAATGGTGTCCACCATCGCCTCGGTCGAGCCGATGGTCACGACCATCTCGGTCTCGGGATCGCATTTCATGCCCATGAAGCGCTCACACTTACGCGAGAGCGCCTGACGGAAGTTCGGCGCGCCCATCGTGATGGGATATTGGTGCGGGCCGAGCCGGCTGACCTCCTCCAGTCGGTCGGTCATCGCCTTGGGCGGGTCGAAATCAGGAAAGCCCTGCGCCAGGTTGATCGCGCCGCAGTCGATGCTGATGCGCGTCATCCGTCGGATGACGGAGTCGGTAAAATGCTCGTTTCTTCTGCTCAGTTCCTGCATGGTATCACTGCTCCCTTTCTCATTTGTCCGTGTCGGCAGAGCCTGCGTCCTTCCCGCCCGCGCACTTTTTATAATAGCGAAACTTTAACACTTCTACTTGATAAAGTCAATCGCCCTTTTGTACAAAATCAGGACAAACGCGCTGCCGCGTCCCATGCACTCCGCGGCAGCCGCTTCCTCAGATGCCGAACAGCGGCAGCAGGAACACGCCCAGCAGTGCAAGGATCAACAGCGGGACGGCGAAGGCCGTCAGCCCCGCAATGAACAGCACAGCCAGGATGACCGGAAGGCCGACGCCGAACAGGATCGTCTTGGTCAGTCCCCAGGTGACGCTGAGCGTCAATGCCACGAGCTTTACGGTCAGAACGACCATTCCGATGATAAACAATGTGAGAATACCATGACCTCCTTTTTCTCTGTTTCAGGGCGTCATTATAGTCCTCCACCGTCCGGCCGTCAACCATTTTTATCAATTATTCAAAAATTCTTCAAAAAAGGAACCGCAGAGCGGCACCGTTTCGGTACTGCTCTGCGTTTTTGCCTTCGTTGGCTCCCGCTTCAGCGGAGCCGCCCGTCGCCGCCCATGAGAGCGGTCATCTCCTCGATGCGGTCGAGCGGGAACGGCGGCTCGCACAGCGGCTTCATGGCGATGCTCATGAGCTTCATCGGGTTGTCGTCCGCCGCCACGCGGTTGGAGCTGAGCGCCCCGCAGCGCTTGCAGCGGTGGATGATAGCCCATTCGCCGCCTCTGCGCACCCAAACAGCCACTGGCTCCATGATGCCGCCGCAGTCGGACGCCCGGTCGCCGGGCTCGATGTCGACGTGCAGGCTGGAAAGGCAGTTCGGACAGTGGTTGCGGTGGTCGCTGCCGGCGTTCTGCGGCGTGCAGAGCCAGCCGCAGACCTTGCAGGTAAAGGTATCCTTGCAGGCGTGCGTCTTGTAGTAGCCTTTTTCAAAGGTCTTGCGTTTGTTTTCGCGGTTCATGGTGTTTCCTCCGGAAGAAAGATCATGCGAAATCCTTCGGGAGGAACGGCGTGTGTTGGATTTGCCGGACCTCCCGGTCAGGCCACACGCTTCGGTGATAGGGTGATGTGTTTCAAAAAGTTCTCCTTCAAATCCCGATTTTGTAAGCGGAGACATTGCCCGCTGACTATCGCTTATTATAGTCCGATCCTCCGTGTTGTCAACCGTTCTTTGCCTGCTTTGCAGTCTCTGTCTGTCCGGCAAGAAAGTCGCGGACGGAGGCGATCTGCGCCTCGACCGACGCGACGCAGGTGCCGCCGAGCGAGGTGCGGCCCGTCACGCAGTTGGTGAGCGCGATGGCGGCGTAAACGTCCTCGCCGAACCGCTCGCTGTACTGCCGGAGCAGTGTGAGCGGCAGCTCTTCGAGTACGGTGGTATGCTCGATGCAGTAGGCCACGAGCTGACCGGCGATCTTATAGGCCGCGCGGAAGGGCAGCCCCTTTTTCGTCAGGTAGTCCGCGAGATCGGTCGCGTTCAGGAAGCCGCGCTGCGCCGCGCGGTACATATTGCAGGTGCAGGCCTTCATCGCGGCGATCATCGGCGTGAACACACGCAGGCACATTTTTACGGTGTCCACGCAGTCGAACACGGCCTCCTTGTCCTCCTGCATATTCAAGGCGAGGTCGGTCCACAGGGTGTGCAGGGCGACCGCGGCTGTCCGGGACCGCAGGGAGAGCAGGGTGTTCAGGGTCTGCAGGGCGAGAAGGGCGATACCGGTGAAAAGGGCAAGCAGGGTATTCAGGGTCCCAAGGGCGAAAACGGTGAAGCACCTGTCATCACCGTCGCCGAGGATACGCCGCGCAGCTATAAACTGCACTTCCAGTCCGGCGAGCAAGAGCTGACGACGCCACGCACAGCTCACCGAGCGCACCGGAGGCTTCGAAAATTCCGCGGGGCTCCGGTGAAAGGTCCGAGCCTTGACAGCCGCCAGTTCTCAGCGCGAAAAAAGGCCGCCGCAGAACATTCCTGCAGCGGCCTTTTTCGGTTCTCTTATAGGGTGCGCACGCGGCCTTCGAACTCCCACACATAATCTCGATACCTGTAATGTCCGGACGCTTGACGCTCGCGCCCGTGATCTGGTCGGTGCAGCAGGCATCTCACGTTTCCGCGCTTCGGCACTGCCGTCCGGTATGGTCGATGTACGTCTCTTCGTTCGTCAGCAGGATCTTGGAGATTGGCACGATCTCATAGCCCTCGCCGAGCAGGTAGTCGAGGATATCCGGCAGTGCCTCTGGCGTGTGCTCGCCCGCGTTGTGGAAGAGCACGATGGAGCCGTTCGTCACCTTCCCCGTCACGCGCTTGGTGATCTCACTGGCGGAGATGCCCTTCCAGTCGAGTGAATCCACATCCCACTGGATAGGTTCCATGCCGATGGAGCGGATGGCGGAAATGACATGGTCGTCGTACTCGCCGAACGGGCAGCGGATGAGCGTCGGGCGGACGCCGGTCAACGCCTCGATGATCTGGTCGGCGGTCAGGGAATTGTAGTGGTCGTGCGCGTTGGAGTGGTTCATCAGTTCGTTGCCGCTCTCGACGATGGCCTTGGCCTGCTCGGGGTACTGGTCCGCCCAGTTGCCGACGACGAAGAAGGTACACTTCACACCGTAGTCCGCGAGCACATCGAGAATCTTCTGCGTGTTGTCCGCCCCCCAGGCGGCGTCGAACGAGATGCTGCACACCTTCTGGTCGCGCTCGACGCAGTAGATGGGCAGCTGGCGCGTCGCGGCCGACGCCCGCACGGCGGCGGGCGCGTTCACCGCGCCGAAGATGGCTGCCGCCGCCAGCAGCGCCGCACCGACGGTCAGCGTCCTGCGCCGCAGAACAAGAAAGCGCGGCTTCGCCGCCTCCCGCTTCCCACGCTTTTTCCTCAAGGCAAACCGCAAAAACATCCGCATATCCTCCCCATTTTGTTTTGGTAGAGGGTATGCGGCGCTTTTCTTTTTCATACCGGGCGGAGCCCCGTGCGCGTCACGGGACAGGCCCGTCGTCCGCCGTCCGCACACCGATTTTCGGCAGAATTTACTTTTTTCGTTGAGAAAAAGCCGCGCTTGTGTTACACTGGATACAGCTATCATAGAAAATGAAACGCGCGGCCCTTCGCCGCACACTGAAAATTCAATCGTTTTTTGGAGGAGAAAAATCATGGAGATCAGAAAAGAAAAGAAGGATTCCGCGCTGTCATTGGCCATTGAGGGCCGCATCGACACCACCACCGCCCCTCAGCTGGAAACGGAGCTGAAGGCCGACCTTGACGGCGTCACCGAGCTGCGTCTGGACTTCGGGCGGGTCGAGTACATCTCCTCGGCAGGACTGCGCGTGCTGCTGTCCGCGCAGAAGCTGATGAACCGTCAGGGCAAAATGGTGCTCACCCATGTGAGCGAGTCGGTGATGGAGATCTTTGAGGTGACCGGCTTCTCCGACATTCTGACCATTGAGTAACACCATGCGGACGATGAGCCCCGCCGCACATCGGACGGCGGACCGCTTTACCGCTCGGATGTTCCGTGGACTGTGGGTCCCTGCCATGCTCTCGTCGCTCGGCTGGGCGCTGAGCGATATGGCGGACGCCGTGGTGGTGGGGCAGCGGCTGGGCGCCGTGGGACTTGCCGCCATCGGTCTGATCCTGCCGGTCTACATGATCAACTGCATGTTTGCCCACGGCCTCGGACTGGGCGGCTCCGTTCGCTATTCCCGTCTGCTGAGTCAGGGCAAAACGCAGGAGGCCGCGGACAGCTTTCACGGCGTGCTCGCGCTGGCGCTGCTTTTCAGCGTCACGACCGCCGTGCTGGGCAGCGTATTCATGGACCCGCTGCTGGCGCTGCTGGGCACGCGGAGCACGGACGGCGCACTGTATGCCGCCACAAGGGACTATCTGCAGATCCTTGTCGCGGCCACGCCGCTGTTCTACCTGTCCAACGTGTTCAACTACTATCTGCGCAACGACGGGAGTCAGCGCCGCGCCGGCGCCGGCTCGGTCATAGGCAACCTTTGCGACATCGCGCTGAACATCACGCTGGTGCTGGCGCTGGACATGGGCACGCGGGGCGCGGCACTGTCCACCGCGCTGGGACAGATCATCACCATCGCCATCTATCTGCCGGGCTTTTTCGGTCAGAAGCACACGCTGCGCTTCGCGCTGCCGCGCGGGCGCTGGCTCGTCCCTGCCCTTTCCGCGCTGAAGGCAGGCATGGCCACCTCGGTGCAGTACCTGTACCAGATGATCTTCTTCCTCGTGTGCAACAATCTGCTGATCCGTCTGGGCGGCGAAACGGCGGTGGCGGTGTTCGACGTCATTCAGAATACCTCCTACCTGATCCTGTACCTGTTTGAGGGGACGGGGCGCGCCATGCAGCCCATCCTCTCCACCTATCAGGGCGAGCACAACCGGCAGGGAATGCGGAACACGGTGCGTCTCGGCTTTACGGCGGGACTGACGGTGGGCGGCGCGCTGATCGCCCTTGTGGAGCTGTGGCCCGCGGGAATGTGCCTGCTGTTCGGCATCGCCGGTTCGGCGTCGGAGGCGCTGGCGTGTACCGCGCTGCGGCTCTACGGCGCGGGGGCGCTGTTCGCCGGCATCAATATCCTGCTGTGCAATTACTATCAGGCCTGCGAGAACGAGAAGCCGTCGTTCCTGCTGGAGACGCTGCGCGGCGCGGTGCTGCTCATTCCGCTGACGTTCGTATGCTACGCCTTTGGCCTGCAGCGCTTCTGGCTGCTGTTCCTGCTGACGGAGGCCGGCTCGCTGGCGGTGTTCCTGCTGCTGGGCCTCGGCGGCCGCTATAAGAAAGCGGAGCTGCCGGAGGAGCGCATCTTCCAGCGGACGATCCTCAGCAACGCGGAGGATGTGATGGACGTGTGCCGCGAGCTGGAGGCCTTCTGCGAAGTCTGGGGCGCGGACATGAAGCAGCAGATGTTTTCGACCATGACCGTGGAGGAGCTCGGCATGGCCATCTTGAAGCACGGCTTTCAGGGGCGGACGGACGGCTACCTCCAGCTGACGGCCATCATGGACGAGGGCGGCGTGCTGGAGCTGCACCTGCGGGACGACGCCACGACCTTCAATCCCTTTGCGTTAGATACTTCCCGCGCCAGCCGGGACGAGGATTTCGACATGGACGGCATGGGCGTACTGGTCATCAAAAAGCGGGCGAAGGAATTTTTCTACCGGCGCTATCAGGGCTTCAACACACTGATCATCAAGATCTGAGGACAAAGAGGGAAAAGCGATGAAGGTCGTTTATTTCGGCAGCGACGTGTTCCTGTCGTGCTTTGAATATTTTGTGGAAAAGCATCAGGTGCTGGCGCTGTATACCTATCACAACGACGAGGACTATTTCACGGAATATGCCATCGTAAAGCGGGCGGGGGAGCTCGGCATCCCCGTCCACTACGAGGCCATCTCGCCGGAGGAGATCCGGCGATACTTCACGGAGGAGGGCTGCGAGCTGTTTTTCATCGCGGAGTATGACCGCATCCTGACGCTGCCGGAGGACTTCCCCGCGTTCCGCGGCATCAACACCCACAGCTCGCTGCTCCCGCAGGGGCGCAGCTATTACCCCATCGAGGGAGCCATGGAGCGGGAGCTGTCATGCACCGGCGTGACGATGCACAAGGTGGCGCAGCGATTGGACGGCGGTGACGTTCTGGCGCAGCACACCATTGACATAGCCGCGGAGACGGACAGCATCGACGTCTATCTGCAAAGCGCGGCATGGGCGCGCGCGACGGTCGAGGAGCTCCTCGAGCACCTTGACGACCGCTGGGCGGCCGGCCGGCCGCAGGCGGAAAAGCAGCCCTACTGGAAGCGTCCCGCATCCGCGCTGCTGACGCTGCATCCTGAAATGAGCCGGGCGGAGGCCCTGGCGATCTTCCGAAAATACAATTCCATGACTCAGGTGGAGCTGGGCGGCGCGTGGTTCTATGTGACCGCGATAGGGACCGGCACGGCCCCCCTGCCCTGCGAGGTGCAGCGTCTGTCCCCCACGCGGGCGCTCTACCGTGTAAGAGACGGTCATTTGCGGCTTCATATCCATCCGATGGAGGTGCGGACATGAAACGAGCAAGGAGCATACGGTTACAGCCCAAGCTGCTGCTGGGACTGGTGGCGATGGCCGCCGTCCTCGCGGCGATCCTGGCCCCCTCGATCGCTCAGCTGTACCGGGCGCGGATGGAGGAGCAATACGCCTCTCTCGCGTTCGGTCAGGCCTCCGTGGCGGCGGATCTCATCGACGGAGACCGCGTGGAGCAATACTACCGGACCGGCGAGAAGGACGCCTATTACGAGGAGATCCACCGCTACCTGCAGGACGTCAGGGAGAAGCTGGGGTTGAAATACTTCTATGTGGTCGTGCCGGAGGATGAGGTCATGTACTACATCTGGGACGCGGGCGTTCCCGGCGAGGACGGCGTCTGCGACCTCGGCGACACCGACGCCTACTACGGCGGCGGCAACGAGCTGATACACGGGGCCTTTGCCGTCGACGCGGAGCAGACCATCCTCATCACCAACAACGAGGAGTACGGCTATCTGGCGTCGGCCTACGTCGCCATCCTCAACAAAGCCGGCACACCGGTGGCGCTGGCCAGCGTGGACATCTCGATGGACATGATCGACCAGCAGATCCGGCAGTTTCTCGGCCTGACGCTGTGCGTGGTGCTGGCCGTTCTGCTGCTTTCCATTTTCGCATACTACTACTATGTGCGGCGCATTCTGATCCGTCCGCTGAGGACTCTGCACCACGCCGCCATCGGGCTGGTGGAGAGCAGGATGGAGGAGCTTTCTCACTTCCGGGTGGAGGTCAACACCGGCGACGAGCTGGAGGAGCTTGCCCATTCGTTTCAGTACATGGTGTCGGAGCTGAATGAATATATTCAAAATCTCAGCCGCGTCACCGCGGAAAAGGAGCGCATCGGCGCGGAGCTGGATGTGGCGCGCCACATTCAGGCGTCCATGCTGCCCTGCATCTTCCCCGCCTTCCCCGAGCGCCACGAGTTCGACATTTACGCCTCCATGACACCGGCGAAGGAGGTCGGCGGCGACTTCTACGACTTTTTCCTGGTGGATGACGACCATCTGGCGCTGGTCATGGCGGACGTGTCCGGCAAGGGCGTCCCCGCGGCGCTGTTTATGATGATCTCCAAAACGCTGCTGAAATCCGCCGCGCAGAGCGGTCTGTCCCCGAAGGCCGTGCTGGAGAAGGTAAACGATCAGCTCTGCGAAAACAACGACGCAGAGATGTTCGTCACCGTCTGGCTGGGCATTCTCGAGATCTCCACGGGAAAAATGAAGTGCGCCAACGCAGGCCACGAGTATCCGGCCATCATGCGCAAAGGCGGCTCCTTTGAGCTGTTCAAGGATAGGCACGGCTTCGTGCTGGCCGGCATGGAGGGCGCCCGATACCGGGAATACGAGCTGGAGCTGGACGCGGGAGACCGTCTGGTGGTCTACACGGACGGCGTGCCGGAGGCCACGAATGCCTCCAACACGCTTTACGGGACTGACCGGATGCTCCGTGCGCTGAACGCCGCCGAGGGCGGCTCGTGCCGTCAGCTGCTGGAGGCTCTGCACCGCGATGTGGACGAGTTCGCGGGCGGCGCGGACCAGTTCGACGATATCACCATGCTCTGCATCGAGATGAAGTCGTCGGACATGAAAAAGATCAATCTCGCGCCGACGCTGGAGCAGCTGCCGCAGGCCACCGACTTTTTTGAGGGCATTCTCGCCGAGGCAGGAGCCCCCATGAAGGCGATCGCTCAGGTCAATGTGGCGGTGGATGAGATCTTCTCCAACATCGCCCGCTACAGCGGCGCGACCGGCGTCGTGCTGGGCTGCTCGCTGAAGGACGGCAAGGCGACGCTTCGCTTTTCCGACAACGGACGGCCCTATGACCCCACCGAAAAGCCCGACCCGGATACAACGCAGTCGGCGGAGGAGCGGGAGGTCGGCGGTCTCGGCATCTTCATGGTGAAGAAGCTCATGGACGAGGTGACCTATGAATACGCGGACGGGTCGAACATCCTGACGCTCGTGAAGAGCCTTTGACCGATCACGCCGGGCGGCCTCCCGCCCCGCAGCGGAGCATTTCCGGAAGAGTTTTGACCGAGGAAACACGATGAGCAAATACGATGCACAGCTCAGCAGGAGCTGAACCGCCGCGAGATACAAAGAGGCCCATCTGCTTTGGCAGATGGGCCTCTTCTCTTTGTTTTGTCTGAGGGAGCGCGTTCCCGTTACTTGTTGTATGCTCTGTAAAGGAACGTGACGATCTGGCCGCGGGTGCAATCGTTGTCGGAGCCGAACAGGCCGCCGCCGATGCCCTCAGTCACGCCGTTGGCCGCCGCCCAGGCGACCGCGTCAGCAAAGTAGCTGCCGGTCGGGACGTCGGAGAACTCCGCCGCACTCGCCGCCTTGGCCTTCAGGGCGCGGGCGAGGAAGGTCACCGCCTGCGCACGGGTGCAGGTGACATTGGGAGAGAACATCGTGGTCGTCGTGCCGGTGGTGATGCCGTTTTCGATGGCCCACGCCACGGCCTTCTCATAGTAGCTGCCGCTGACCACGTCGGTCATGCCGGACGCTGCGCCCTTCGGCTCGGGAGAGCCGGCGGCGCGCCACAGGAAGGTCACGATCTGCGCGCGGGTGCAGGGCTGCTCGGGAGCGAACAGGTCGTTGCCCACGCCGGTGGTGATGCCGTTTTCAACCGCCCACTTGACGGCCTCATAGAAGTAGGCGTTGTTGGGCACGTCGTAGAAGAAGTTCAGCATGGAGTTGTCCTCCATGAAGGTCGCCTTGACCTCGACCTTGCCCGCGGGCATGGTGAAGGTGTACTTGCCGTTGCCCTTGTCCTTGAGCGTCAGCTCGTTGCCGTTCTTGTCGGTGACGGTCAGGGTCTCGAGGACGTAGCCGCTGTCGGGCTTGACGGTGACAGTCACGGTGTCGCCCTTGCTGGCGTTCTTGGGGCTAACGGTCACGGTGCCGTGCTCGGTCTTGCTCGGGGTAGAGACGGAGTAGGTCGGGTCGTAGGAGCTGCTGCCGCCGGAGTAGGGCGCAGAGTAGCTGACCGTCCAGACACCGTTCGCGGTGCTGCTCACATAGTAATTGCTTGCCAGAGCGCCGGAGGGGTTTGTCAGATACACGCCGGAGGTCAAGCCGGATTTTGCAAGAACCGTGTAGGTATAAGCGCCCTCGCTGCCATCACGCTTGACGATGTTGGTGTTGCCGTTGCCCACAACGTAAACGCTCGGATCGCTGCTGAACTTGCCGCCAGAAACGGCGATGGTTGCTTTAGACGTACTGCTCTTAACAATTGCCGCCTTTGTTCCGGCAAACTGGCCACCAGAAATGGTCACATCCGCATTTTCACTGCTGACATCGGCAACAGCGTATGTGGCACCGGTGAACGTACCACCGGACACGGTAAGAGTACCAAGATCAATCTCAGCACCACAACCACAGTTGTAAATGCCGTATGTCTTAGCGTTAGCGTCACTTGCAGCAGTAAAGGTACCGCCTGTGATTTCTGCAATATTGTGATTCTGAACAACGGCCTGATAATAGTTGCTGAACGTACCGCCATTGATCGTTAACTTTGCGTGGTCATCGTTCTTGATCGTATTCAGACCGCCGCGGAACGTACCGCCATCAATCGTCAGGATAGGCTGCTCAAGTCCCCTATTATTGGTGTAGTCACCAGCGTTAAAGTATCCATTAGAAACAAGGCTGGAGAATTTACCAAGAGTGGTATTGTTCCCGGCAGTTTGCACGGTTGCGCCATCATGGATGGTCATGGAGCCGACATTCTTGATGGTGTACCAGGAGTTGGAACCGCTGTCATTTGAAGTCTTACCGTTTTCTTTAGAACGATCAAAAGTACCGCCATTTACAACAACAGTTCCCTTATTGTACAGCGCGCCTTTAGCATGAGAAATATTATCAACCTTACCCGTTCCCGTGATGGTCAAATTACCATTGTTCAGAATGGTGTGATCATTCACGTTGGTCAAGGTCTTACCGTTCAGATCGAGTGTCATAGTCTTGCCAGCAGGAATGGTAATATCCGCAGTCACATCTTTCAGCAGGGTGACAGTGTTGTTGTCTGCTGCCGCGACAGCATCGGCGAGGGTCTTATAATAAGTATCGCCGACCTTGGCAACTGCGTTGGTCTCGCCCAATTTCTCCACGGTGCCATCGGCAGACTGCACATAATCAGTGGGGATGTACTTGGAAATGTCAGCATCAAATTTGCCGCCGGTTACCACTGCGTTGCCTTTGTTGGTTTCATCGTAATGGTCCACAATCATTTCCTGGGTATCGCTGGCGTGCTTAAATTCGCCGCCAGAAATGCTCAGCTTGCCGATGGTATTGGCATCGCCACCATAAGCAGAGGTGAACAGTACCGCGGAAGCGGTATCCAGAGTCCGGAACGTGCCAGCAGTGATTTCAGCCTTGTTCCAGTTCATAATGACGTACTGGGCAGTATTAGAGAAATTACCACCATTGATGGTCAGTACACCAAAGGAATCATTCTTGACCGTGTTGACACCGCCGACAAAATTGCCGCCCCTAATCGTCAAATTGCAATCGGCAGTTGCCTCGCCGCCATTGCGGATCATGCTGGAATAACCGCCAGCGTTTTCAACGGTAACGCCAGTGTTAATCTCCATGGTACCGTAGTTGGCAATGGTGTACCAGCTGTTTCCGCCGTTGCCATAGGAAGAATAGGTACCCTTTTCGGCAGAACGCTTAAAGGTGCCGCCATTCAAGGTAACCTCGCCGGAGTTGACGATTGCGCCCTTTCCGTGGCTGGTGTTGTCCACAACACCAGTGCCAACGCTGTCACTGATATTCAACTTGCCGCCTTTTTCAACCGTAATGGTGTGGCCGCTGACATTGGTGATTTTGTGGCCGTTCAGATCAAGCGTAACATTTATGCCAGTAGGAATGTTAATATCCTCAGTCACATTTTCCAACAGTTTCACTGTATTGTCATTAGCCGCATTAACAGCCTCCTGCAGCGTCGCATACTTCGTCTCGCCGATCTGAGCGACATCATTCGTCTGCGTGCCTTCGCCGTCCGCCAGGGCAGCGGTGGGCAGCAAGCTGAACGCGAGACAAAACGTCAGCAAAACGGATAGCAATTTACGTTTCATAAAATGTCCTCCTACAATGTATATTCTCCGCGGCTCCCCGCGGGCGAGCACAGCACATCTGTTCCCGGTCGGGAACAGAAAAGGGGCCATGGCCCCTTTTTGCACTTTATGGCGATATCATAGCACGCCCGTGTAAAAAAATCAACCTTTTTCCTGTAAGGAAATGACAAATTTCGCGCGACATTTTTCGAGAATCCGTGCATTTCGCCAAGCCCGTCTTGCCGCTTCGCGTCGCTGCTGTATTTACTTGGCAAAGCGCCCGCTTTGCACTATGTTAAAGCGTCCTAAAACGGAGGGCGCAGAGCGGAAGAGAGCATAAATATTCCGTTAAACGATCGTTTCGAGCCTTTCTGCGCGCTTTTGCCGCGCATAAATAACCGTGTGAATGGTAAAATTCTACAAGGCCGCGAGGATTTTCGGCGCAAGATTGTCAAGAATTTGAGAACCGCTCCGCGGGGGCTTGACATTTGCGCGCCGCCGTAGTATCTTCACGTCAACAATTGAATAGGCTCAATTCAGTTGAGCGAGATAGAGGCGCGGCCGACAAGAGTACCGAGTCCGTACGGAGCAGAGATCCGGGACAAAGGGAAAGGGGAAGCCGCCGAAGTGGGGAACGGTTCCTGTGCCGTTTTCTGCTGGCTCGTCGGAGAAGATCCGCCGGACTGTCACAATTTGTGGAGCGCTATCGAAGAGTCGGCAAGCCGTTTTCGGTTTTGCCGGTATTGCAGATCATTTGCCGTAAATGCTCCACACGAGCATTTACGGCTTTTTCTGTTTCCGAACTCGTTGGCGCGGACAACGAAGGGCCGACTCCCCCCACGGAGCCAATTTCCATTCAGAAAGGAAGCAACACCATGAACCTCAGAAGAACCATCGCTCCCCTGCTCGCAGCCCTCATGCTGCTCGCCCTCACCGCCTGCGGCGCGGGCACGACGCCCCCCGCGCAGGACGCAAACGCCCCCGCCGAAGAAACCGATCCACCCGCGACTGAAAGCAGCCAGCTCCGCGTCGGCATGGAATGCGCCTATGCGCCGAGCAACTGGCAGGAGAGCGCCGCGACCGACACCAACGTTCCCGTGGAAAACGTCGCCGGCGCTTACGCCGAGGGCTACGACGTGCAGATCGCGCGCATTCTCGCCGATCAGCTCGGCAAGGAGCTGGTCATCGTCAAGCTCAGCTGGGACGGCTTGATCGACGCGCTCAATCAGGGTCAGATCGACGCCATCATCGCCGGCATGATGGACACCGCCGAGCGCCGCGAATCCATCAACTTCTCCGACCCGTACAAGGAGACGATCTACAGCATGATGGTGCTCGCCGGCTCGCCGTATGAGAACGCGGCCTCCATTCAGGACTTCTCCGGCGCCGCCGTGCTCGGTCAGCAGGGCACCGCGCTCGACGACGTCATCGACCAGATCGAGGGCGTCGAGCACCTCAGCCCCGTCGGCAGCGTGCCCGACATGATCTCCCGCCTGCAGCAGGGCACCTGCGACGCCATCGTCATCAACGAGGAGAGCGCCCCCGGCTACCTCGCCTCGAATCCCGATTTCCGTCTCATCACCTTCAGCGAGGGCAACGGCTTCACGCTGCCCGCCAAGGGCTCCTGCGTGGGCCTGCGCAAGTCCGACACCGAGCTGCTCGCGCAGATCAATGAGATCCTTGCCACCATCGACAGCGACGCGCGCACCGAGATGTGGAACACCGCCGTCGCCAACCAGCCGAAGTAACCGGCGGCTTCACGCCGCATAAGGAGGAAGCACCATGAGAGGAACCCCCGCGTCCCGCGGTCAGAGCTTCATCGCACGGGACCACCGTTATGTCTATCTGGGCGGCAGCGTCATCGCCCTCGTCGGCCTGAGCCTGTGGTATTCCGTGCCCAGTCCGTACAGCTTTCTGCCCGCCGGCTCCGTGCCCGGTACGGCGCTCGCCGCGGTCTGCTATTTCTTTTTGGCCGTCAGCACGCTGGCGCTGCTCGTCAAGTGGACGCATTGGAACAGCTACGGCGAGACCATTCTCAAGCACCCCTTCATCGTGCGGCTGAGCCGCTATCTCTCCTATCTGGACGCCGCGGCTGCCGCGCTGCTCGCGCTTGACCGCTTCGTGCTCAAGCTCGCCTACGTCGTCCACGCCGCCGTCCACGCCGAGAGCAACCCCACCGGCACGCTCTCCTCCATGGTCTACATGGCCTACAACCAGCGCTCGCTCTTCGTCACCGGCGTGTGGACGACCGTTCAGCTCGCGCTGGCCGGCACGGCGATCGCGTTCGTGCTGGCGCTTCTCATGGTCTTTCTCCGCATTCAGGAACCCGACAAGCGCAACAACGACTTTGTGAAGCTTATCAAGATCGTCGCGAACAAATTCGCCCGCTTCTACATCTTCGTCATCCGCGGCACGCCGATGATGGTGCAGTCCCTCATCTTCTACTACGCGATCTTCAATCTCTTCAAGCGCACCGGCATGAGCGTCACGGAGATCAACCGCGTCTGGTCGCTCTTCATCTCCGGTCTTGTCACGGTCTCGCTCAACTCGACCGCGTACCTTGCCGAGGTGCTGCGCGGCGGCATCCTCGCCGTCGACGCGGGGCAGATGGAGGCCGCGCGTTCGCTCGGCATGACGCACTGGCAGGCCATGCGCAGAGTCGTTTTCCCGCAGGCCATCAAAAATTCGCTGCCCGCCATCGGCAATGAGTTCATCATCAACATCAAGGATTCCTCCGTGCTGTGCGTGCTGGGCGTATCCGACCTGATGTTCATGACACGCTCGGTCGCCGGCATTTATTATAAGGGCACCGAGTGCTACCTCATCGCCGCCACCGTTTACCTGTTCCTGACGTATCTTTCCTCGCTCCTGCTCAAGACCATCACGGGAAGGATGACCGCGCCGGACAACACGAAGCGGCGTCAGGGCAATCAAACCGTCGATCTGGGACTTCCCAGCTCAAACTGACAGGAGGACGCTATGACGAACGATCCCATCATCAAAATCGAACAGCTCGAAAAGTCCTTCGGCGACCTCCACGTGCTCAAGGGCATCAACTTGGAGGTCGACCGCGGCGAGGTCGTGTGCATCATCGGCGCGTCCGGCTCCGGCAAGTCCACGCTCCTGCGCTGCATCAATCTGCTGGAGGAGGCCGACTCCGGTCACATTTGGTTCGACGGGCAGGATCTCATGGACCTCAAGGTCGACCTCAACGCCCTGCGGCAGAAGATTGGCATGGTGTTTCAGGGCTTCAACCTTTTCAACAACAAGTCCGTGCTGGACAACTGCACGCTTGCTCCCATGACGGTGCGGCACATTCCCAGGGCGCAGGCCGAGGAGACGGCCATCCGCCACCTCAAGGCCGTCGGGCTGGAGGATTTCATCCACGCCGACTCCCGCCGCCTCTCCGGCGGGCAGAAGCAGCGTGTCGCCATCGCGCGGGCGCTTTGCATGGAGCCCGAGATCATGCTCTTCGACGAGCCGACGAGCGCCCTCGACCCCGAGATCGTGGGCGAGGTGCTCGATGTGATGAAGCGCCTCGCGCAGGAGGGCATGACCATGGTCGTCGTAACGCACGAGATGGCCTTTGCCAAGGAGGTCAGCGACCGCGTGGTATTCATGGACCGGGGCGTCATTCTCGAGCAGGGCTCGCCGCGTGAGGTCTTCGGAAACCCGAAGGAGAGCCGTACCCGCGAATTTCTCAGCCGCTATCTGGAGGACAAAATGGCATGACGAAGAAGATCACCGATTTCTTTGCCCTCGAGGGCAATTATCCCGACTTAGACGCCGAGGGCGCGGTCGCGCGTCTTTCGCAGGCGATCCAATGCAGAACCATCAACTATGCCGACCACAGTCTGACCGACTATAGCGAGTTTGACAAGCTCCACGCGCACATGAAGGCAAGCTATCCCCATGTCATGCGCACGGGTGTCTTTGAGCGGCTCGGCCACCATGCCGTGCTCATCACCCTCCCCGGCAGCGACGAAACGCTGCGCCCCTGCCTTTACATGTCCCATCAGGACGTGGTGCCGGTGGTCGAGGGCACGGAGCAGGACTGGACCTATCCCGCCTTCTCCGGCGCGGTGGCGGACGGCTACATCTGGGGCCGCGGCACGCTGGATATCAAGGAGCAGGTCTTCGGCGTGCTCGAGGCTGCGGAGTATCTGCTCGCCCGCGGCAGGACCTTCCGGCGCACGGCCTACCTCGCCTTCGGCGACGATGAGGAAACGCTCAACACCGGCGCGCTGGCGATCTCCGACCACCTCAAGGCACAGGGCGTGACGCTGGAATTCGTTTTAGACGAGGGCGGCGGCAAGATCGAATCCGGCGCGGCCTTCGGCGCGCCCGACCTTTCCATCGCGCAGGTCGATCTGATGGAGAAGGGCTATGCCGATCTGGAGCTGACGGTCCGCTCCATCGGCGGACACTCGAGCCGCCCCTACGGCGGCACCTCGCTCGCCCATCTCGCCTGCGCCATCGCGGACATTGTCCGCAGCCCCTTCCCCGTGCGGCTCAATCCCGCCATGATGGGCGCGTTTGAAACGCTCGCGCCCTACATCACCGCCGAGCCGCTCAAAACGCTGACGCGGGACGTCCGCGCGAACGCGGACGCCATTGCGGCCTACTACTGCTATCAGTCCCCCGCGCTCTTTCCCTTTGTCACCACGACCATCGCTCCCACCGTCATTCAGGGCAGCAGCAGGGCCTGCAACGTGATGCCGCAGGATATGCAGGCGGTCATCAATTTCCGTCTTGCCGACGGCGACACGGTCGAGAGCGTGATGGAGCACTGCCGCGCGGCGGTGCAGGACCCGACCGTGGAACTGCGCTACCAGCAGGCCAACGATCCCTCCGCCACGGCCCGGCGCGACGGCTACGGCTACCGCACGGTGGTGGACAGTATGCAGCGCTACTACCCCGATGTGGTGTTCGTTCCGTCCATGACCGTCGGCGCGACTGACGCGCACCAATACGAGCAGATTTGCGACACCTGCCTGCGCTGCTCGCCCTTCATGGCGGAGCCAGAGGAGGCCGCCTCCGGCGTTCACGGGACGAACGAGCGCATTCTGGTCCGCGCCTACCTGCAAGGCATCCGCGTGCTCATCGACCTGATGGAGCACGCCAATCTCTGAGACACGACCGCAGCCCGCGTTCCGAGCCGCAAGCACGCAAAAAGAGCCGCGTTCCCTGCGCCGGGAACGCGGCTCTTTCCTTATTTATTGCCTGCGGCAACTTCCTTTACCACGCGGCGACCGCGCCGTCGCAGCGCGGCTCGGTGCCCGCCGTGTAAACGCCGTCCTCTCCGCGCCAGATGATCTGACCGCGGCCCATCGAAATGCGGTCGTCCACGACCGTGACCTCGTGGCCCATCGCGCGCAGCTCGTCGGCAATGGCCTCGCCCGCCTCACGCTCCAGTTCGAGCCTCCTGCCGCCGATCCATTGGATGCGCGGCGCGTCAAGCGCCTCCTGCGGGTTCATGTGATAATCGAGCGTGTTGACGAGGACCTCGGTCTGACCCTGCGGCTGCATGAATGCGCCCATCACACCGAACGGACCGACGGCGGCGCCGTCCCTGAGCAGGAAGCCGGGAATGATGGTGTGGTAGGACCTCTTGCCGCCGGCAAGGCAGTTGTCGCTTGCGGGGTCGAGCGAGAAGTTCGCGCCGCGGTTCTGGAGCGAGATGCCCGTCCCCGGCACGGCGACGCCCGCGCCGAAGGTGGTGTAGTTGCTCTGGATGAACGAGACCATGTTGCCCTCGCGGTCGGCGGTGCAGAGATAGATGGTGCCGCCGCAGTGCGGGTCGCCCGCCCTCGGCTCCAGCGCGCGGTCGGTGATGAGCGCGCGGCGCGCGGCGAGATAGGCGGGATCCAGCAGCTCGCTGACCTTTGTTTTCATATAGCGCGGGTCGGCGACGTAGGTCCTCGTGTCGGCAAAGGCCAGCTTGATGGCCTCCATCACCTTGTGATAGTGCTCGGCGCTCTCGCGATTTTCCGGCATGGTCATGCCGTTCAGGATGCCGAGCGCCATGAGCACCGTAATGCCGTGGCCGTTCGGCGGGATCTCACAGGCCGTATAGCCGCGGTAGTCCTGCGTGATGGGCTCGACCCATTCGGGGCGATAATTGCGGAAGTCGTCCTCGCAGAAGTACCCGCCGGTCGCGCGGGAGAACGCGACGATCCGCTCCATCAGCGCGCCGCGGTAATAGCTCTCGCAGTCCGTCGCGGCGAGGGAGCGCAGCGTCGCGGCGTAGTCCGGAAGGCGGAACAGCTCACCCGCGCGGTAGGGCGTGCCGTCCGGCTTCATAAAGCTCTGCCACCAGTATTCGTGCGGCGCGGCGTTCTCCGCCATCGCCTTGGCAATGCGGCGGCTGTCGCGCTCCCACTGCCGCGCGATGTTCACCGGCACGGGATAGCCCTCCTCGGCATAGGAAATGGCAGGCGCAAACAGCTCGGCGAGCGGCTTCGTGCCGAAGCGGCGGTTCAGCTCCGCCCAACCTGCGGGTGCGCCGGGCACCATCGTCGGCAGCCATCCGGCCTTCGGCATCTCTGTATAGCCCATCGCACGGACCTTCTCCGCGCTCAGCACCATCGGTGCGACACCGCTGGCGTTGAGGCCGTAGAGCCGTTTGTCCCGCTCGATCCACACGAGCGCAAAGCAGTCCGAGCCGAGGCCGTTGCCGGTCGGCTCGAGCAGCGGCATAGCCGCGGCCATCGCCACAGCGGCGTCCACGGCGTTGCCGCCGGATTTCATCACGTCCAGTCCGATCTGTGCGCCGAGCGGCACAGACGTGCAGGCGACGGCATTTTTGGCGTAGACGACATTGCGCCGCGAGGCATAGCGGTAGGTCAGCGGATCGAAGGCAGGCATGGGAAGCGTTCTCCTTTTCTCTTTTATAACAGGCCTAGTATAGCACACCGACATAGGAAGAGCAAGGCGGCGGTTAGGCTCCCGCACGGACGGTTATAATATTTTCCGCATTATTACCCGGTTTTTAGGCATTATTGAAAAAATGAATCATTCTATTTCTTTGCATTTTCTTGATTTCTTTGGTGTTGTGCGCTATATTTTAGTTTAATTACGAAATTTTACTCACATAAACACAGAAAGGCGGATTTTATGGAGCTTCAAATTCAGGATCTGGTATCCTCCATCAAAAAGGACGGCATCGAGAGCGCGAACCGCGAGGCCGCGCAGATCCTTGCCGACGCCAAGGCGCAGGCGGAAAAGATCGTCGCCGACGCGAGGAGCGAGGCGGACAAGCTGCGTGCGGACGCGCAGGCGGAGATCGGCGTGTTCAAGGCCAGCGCTCAGCTCAGCGCGGAGCAGGCGAAGCGCGACGCGGTGCTCGCCTTCCGGCAGGAGATCGGCGCGGAGCTGACGAAGCTGCTCGCGCAGGATACCCATAAGGCGCTCGACGACAAGGCGCTCGCGTCGCTCATCACCGCCGCGCTGCAGGGCGAGGACGCCTCCGCCTACGCCGCAGAGGTCGCCTCCGTCACGGACGCGCTCAAAAGTGAGCTCGCCGGCGAACTCAAGGCGGGGCTGGAGCTGCGGCTCTCCAAAAAGGTCCGCACGGGCTTCCGCCTGTGCACCAAGGACGGCTCGGGCTACATCGACTGCTCCGACGAGGAGCTGGCGGAGCAGCTCGCCCCCTTCTTCCGCGAGCTGCGCATTTAAGGAGGGACGCTCTTGGCTTCCTATTACTACTTGATCTCGAGCCTGCCGATGCTCCGCGCGGGCGACGCGCCGCCGCTGGATTACGCTGCGTTTCTCGACCAATGCCGGGGCGCGGTGAGCGACAGGGTCTACCGCTCGCTCGAGGAGCTGACGGTGCGCTCGGAGGACGGCGGCTTCGTGAGCCGGTGGGCGGCCTTCTACCGCGTGCTGCAGGGCGAGCTGACCTATCAGCGGCGTGTGAAGCGCGGCGAGAGCTGTGCCGCGCCGAACGAGCGCGACGCCGCCGTGACGCAGACCGTCACTGCGGCAGTGAACGCAAAGGACCCGCTCGAGGGCGAGCGGCTGCTGCTCGCGCTGGAATTTGACCGGCTGGATGAGCTGGTGGGACTGCACAGCTTCGACGACTGCGCGCTCTACGGCTACGCGCTGAAGCTGCAGCTGCTCGAACGGCAGCGCGTCTTCCGCCATGACGAGGGCAAGGCCGCCTTCGACACACTGCTCGGACAGGTCCGCCAGCAGATATTCAGCCTATAAGAAAACAGGAGAAACAAAATGGAGAAAGTGACAGGCTATGTGACTGGAGTCAACGGCAACCTCGTTTCGGCGAGGTTCTCGGGCTCCGTGCGGAAAAACGAAGTCGGCTTCGTCAAGATCGGCAATGACCGCCTCAAGGGCGAGGTCATCCGCATCAGCGGCGACGCCGTGAGTATGCAGATCTATGAAATGACCAACGGCATTCAGGTCGGCGACGAGGTCGAGCTGACCGGCGAGCTTCTGAGCGTCGAGCTCGGCCCCGGCCTTCTGACGCAGGTGTACGACGGCTTGCAGAATCCTCTGCCGAAGCTTGCCGAGCAATGCGGCTTCTTCCTCGAGCGCGGCGTATACCTTGACCCCATCCCCGATAAGGAATGGGAGTTCACCCCCTGCGTCAAGCCCGGCGACGCCGTGCTCGCGGGCGACGCGGTCGGCAGCGTGCCGGAGGGGCAGTTCACGCACCTCATCATGGCGCCCTTCGACCTCAAGGACGAGGGCTGGCGCGTAAAGAGCGTGAAGGAAAAGGGCGTCTATCACGTCCGCTCCACCGTTGCGGTGCTGGAAAACGGCGCGGGCGAGGAGAAGGCGCTGAGCATGGTCTTTTCCTGGCCGGTCAAGCAGCCCATCCGCTGCTATGAGGAGCGTCTGCGTCCCGACGAGACGCTGGTGACCAAGATCCGCTGCATCGACACCTTCCTGCCGGTCGCCAAGGGCGGCACCTTCTGCGTGCCCGGCCCCTTCGGCGCGGGCAAGACCGTGCTGCAGCACATGGAGGCGAAGAACGCTGACGTCGACATCGTCATCGTCGCCGCCTGCGGCGAGCGCGCCGGCGAGGTCGTGGAGGTGCTCAAGGAGTTCCCCGAGCTGACCGACCCGCGCACGGGCCGCTCGCTGATGGAGCGTACCATCATCATCTGCAACACCTCGTCCATGCCGGTCGCGGCGCGTGAAGCGTCCGTGTACACGGCAGTGACGATGGCCGAATATTACCGCCAGATGGGACTCAACGTCCTGCTGCTGGCGGACTCCACGAGCCGCTGGGCGCAGGCCATGCGCGAGATGAGCGGTCGACTGGAGGAGATCCCCGGCGAGGAAGCCTTCCCTGCCTACCTCGAATCCGTCATCGCCGCGTTCTATGAGCGCGCGGGCAAGGTCCGGCTGAGAAACGGCAAAATCGCCTCCGTCACCATCGGCGGCACGGTCTCCCCCGCGGGCGGCAACTTTGAAGAGCCGGTCACGCAGGCGACGCTCAAGGTCGTCGGCGCGTTCCACGGCCTCTCCCGCGAGCGCTCCGACGCGCGCAAGTATCCCTCCATCCACCCCATCGACTCGTGGTCAAAGTATCAGGGCGTGGTGGACATGGCGCGTGTGGAGGAGGCCCGCGGCATCCTCCGCCGCAGCAGCGAGATCAATCAGATGATGAAGGTCATCGGCGAAGAGGGCACCTCGGCCGAGGATTACATCCTCTACCAGAAGGGCGAGCTGCTCGACGCCGTGTACCTGCAGCAGAACTCCTTCGATCCCATCGACGCGGCCTGCGAGCCGGAGCGTCAGGCGCATGAGTTCAACGTGCTCTACGATGTGCTCACGCGCGATTACGCACTCAGCGACAAAAAGGAGATCCGCGCCTTCTTCAATCAGGTGCGTCAGGAATTCCTCGACTGGCACGGCACGGTCTACGGTACGCCGGAATTTGCGGCGCAGGAAACGAAGCTCACGGACCTCTACCGGAGCAAGGTAACGGGTTAAGGAGGGTTTCAGAATGCAGAAGGTTTACACCAAAATCGAATCCATCGTCGGCAACGTCGTGACCGTGCGCGCCTCGGGCGTGCGCAGCGGCGACCTTGCCCTCGTCGGCGAGAGCTACGCGAGCGTCATCAAGCTCAGCGGCGACCTCGTCTCCCTGCAGGTCTTTGCCGGCACGCAGGGCGTCAGCACGACCGACACCGTGCGCTTCCTCGGGCGGCCCATGATGGTCTCGTTTTCCGACGACCTGCTCGGGCGCGTGTTCGACGGCGCGGGCGTGCCGCGCGACAACGGCCCCGCGCTGACCGAAAATATGATCCCCATCGGCGGTCCCTCCGTCAACCCCGCCAAGCGCATCGTGCCCAAGCGCATGATCCGCACCGGCATCCCGATGATCGACGTGTTCAACACGCTCGTCGAGAGCCAGAAGCTGCCCATCTTCTCCGTCTCCGGCGAGCCCTACAACCAGCTGCTCGCCCGCATCGCCATGCAGGCGGAGGTCGACGTCATCGTCCTCGGCGGCATGGGTCTGAAATACGACGACTACCTCTTCTTCCGCGACACGCTCGAAAAGAGCGGCGCGATGGGCCGCACGGTCATGTTCGTCCACACGGCGTCTGATCCGACGGTGGAATGTACGCTCGTGCCCGACCTGTCGCTCGCCGTGGCGGAGCAGTTCGCCCTTGCCGGCAAGCGCGTGCTCGTGCTGCTGACCGACATGACCAACTTCGCCGACGCGCAGAAGGAAATGGCGATCACGATGGAGCAGGTGCCGTCCAACCGTGGCTACCCTGGCGACCTCTACAGCTGCCTTGCCTCGCGCTATGAGAAGGCGGTCGACTTCGAGGGCGCGGGCTCCATCACCATCCTCGGCGTCACCACGATGCCCGGCGACGACGTCACCCACCCCGTGCCGGACAACACAGGCTATATCACCGAGGGTCAGTATTACCTCAAGAACGGCCACATCGAGCCGTTCGGCTCGCTCTCGCGTCTCAAGCAGAACGTCAACGGAAGGAAAGCCTTGAGAAGAAGTCCATGGGCTTCATGATGTCCGAATGGGACGAGAAGCTGCTCAAGTACGGCCACCTCTTTGAAACGAAGCTGATGGACCTGAGCGTGAACATCCCTCTGGAGGAGGCGCTGGACCTTGGCTGGGGGATCCTCGCCGAGTGCTTCGAGCCGAACGAAACGGGTCTGAAGACCAGTCTCCTGCAGGAAAGATGGCCGAAAAAGGACGCCTTGAACTGAGGGAGCGCGTATGGCTGTCAAACTAACAAAAAATGAACTGAAGGTCCAGAAGGACCGGCTCAAGCAGTTTCAACGCTATCTGCCGACGCTGCAGCTGAAAAAGCAGCAGCTCCAGTCGGTCGTGATGCAGGTGACGGCGCAGCTTGAGAGGGTCGAGGCCGAACGGCTGAAGATCGTCGACGGTCTGGACGGCTGGATCGCGGTGTTCGCCGAAAACGGCAGCTTTCCCGAGGGGATGCGGCTCGATTCGCTCATCCGTCCGAAGGACGTCGTCTGCCGCGACCACAACATCGCCGGTGTGATCGTGCCGGTCTTTGAGGAGCTGACCTTCGAAGAGATATCCTACGACGTCGCGGACTATCCACTCTGGGTGGACACCGCTGTGGTCACGCTGCGCGAGATCGCGCGGCTGGACGCGCTGGTCAAGACGCTGCGCACGCAGGTCGAGCTGCTCGAGCGGGAGCTGCGCTCCACCGCGCAGCGCGTGAACCTGTTTGAAAAGGTCAAGATCCCCGAGGCGAGGGAAAACATCCGCGTCATCGGCATCTACCTCGGCGACCAGCAGACCTCCGCGGTCGTGCGCGGCAAGATCGCCAAGAAAAAGCTACAGGAGGCGGCGCGATGATCGAGAAAATGAAGGTCGTTCACATCGTCGCTGCGCAAACGCAGAAAACGGAGCTGCTCGACGCGCTGCGTGCGCTCGGCATCGTCCATTTCGCGGAAAAGGCGGACGCCGACCAGACCTATCTGGAGCGCTTCGCCGCGCTCTCGCGGCTCATCACCGTGCTCGAGGAGCAGGGGGTGAGCGAGGTCGAAGCGGAAACGCTCGACGACGTGAAATTCAAGCAGCTCTATGACGGGCTCAACGCCTGTCTGGAGCGCAAAAAGGCATTGGAAGCCGAGCGCGCCGCCGCGGTCAGCGCGTGCGACACGCTCGCCGGCTGGGGCAGCTTCTCCCCCGCCGAGATCAAGGAATTGAAGGCGCAGGGCTTCGAGCTGCACTTCTGCCGCGTGGACAAAAAGCTCCTCGCCTCGCTCGAGGCGGACAAGGAAGTGCGCTTCCTGCGGCTCGCGCCGGTCGGGAAGCAGCAGACCGTCGCCATCCTCGGTGCGCTGCCCGCCTCCTGCACCGCCGGCGAGTTCATCCCGCCGGAAAAGAGCCTTGACGAATACCGGCAGGAGATTGCCGACTGTGAGCGCGGTCTTTCTGAGTGCGGCGCGCAGCTCAAGGCCGCCGCGAAGCACCTGCCCAGCTTCCGCGAGCAGCTGCTCAAAACGCAGAACGACGCGGACTACTCCTCCGTGCGCAATACCTCGGAGAGCGGGGACGGACTCGTGTGGCTGACCGGCTACCTCCCCGTCGACGAGGCGGAGCGCTTCAAGGCCGCCGCCGCGAAGGAGCATTGGGCGTGGGCGATGGACGATCCGGCGGCAGACGACGACAAGGTGCCGACCAAGATCAAGTACACCAAGGTCACGCGGCTCATCGCGCCGGTGTTCGACATTCTCGGCACCGTGCCGGGCTACCGCGAGTACGATATTTCGTTCTGGTTCCTCGGCTTCTTCACGCTCTTTTTCGCCATGATCATCGGCGACGCGGGCTACGGCTGCCTGTTCCTGCTGACCGCCGCGGCCCTGACGGTGAAGAGCAAGAAGCCCTCCGATGCCGTGCAGCTTTTGTGGGTGCTCTCCATCGCCACCATCGTCTGGGGCGCGATGACCGGCACCTGGTTCGGGCTTGAGGGCGCAATGGACGTGCCGCTGCTCCGCTCGCTGGTCGTTCCGACCTTTGCGAACTACCCCGAGTATTTCAACGTCACCACCACCCAGCAGCAGAACAGCGTCATGAAATTCTGCTTCATCCTCGGCACCGTCCAGCTCTCGCTGGCGTGTGTGATGAACATCCGCCGCAAGACGCGGGAGAAGGACCTCAGCTGGGTCGCCGACCTCGGCTGGCTGTGCGCGATCTGCGCGCTGTACTTCGTGGTGCTCTACCTCGTCATCGGCGAGCAGGTGAACCTCACGCCCATTGCCGCGGTGGTCCTTCTCGGCTTTGTGCTGGTCGTGTGCTTCGGCGGTATGTCGCCGGACAAGACCTTCGCGCAGGGTCTCAAGGCGGGCCTTGGCAACGCCTTCACAGTGTTCCTCAACACCATCAGCGCCTTCGGCAACATCATGAGCTACATCCGACTGTTTGCCGTCGGCATGGCGTCGCTCGCTATCGCGCAGAGCTTTAACAACATGGCGCTCGGCTTCAAGGGGCCGCTGGTCGTCGTCGGCATCCTCATCATGCTCGTCGGTCACGGGCTGAACATCGTGATGGGCCTGCTGTCCGTGGTGGTCCACGGCGTGCGATTGAATCTGCTGGAATTCTCCGGTCAGCTTGGCATGGAGTGGACCGGCACCGCCTACGCACCGTTCAAAAAACTGGATAAGATCAGAAAATAATCAAAAAGAGGAGAAACGTATTATGAGCATTGAATTTATTGGTATGGCGTGTGCGCTGGGCCTGTCCGCCATGGGCAGCGCGTTCGGCGCGGGCTTCGCGGCGCAGGCGAGCGTCGGCGCGTGGAAGAAGTGCTACGCGAACGGCAAGCCCGCTCCCTTCATCATGGTCGCCTTCTCCGGCGCGCCCCTGACGCAGACCATCTACGGCTTCCTGCTGATGAACTTCATCCGCAGCGCCGTGGCCTCCGGCGCCGATCCCGCGCTCGCCATGTTTACGGGCATCTTCGCGGGCCTTGCCATCGGCCTGTCCGCGTTCTTCCAGGGCAAGGTCGCCGCGGCGAGCGCCGACGCGCTCGGCGAGACCGGCAAGGGCACGGCGAACTTCTTCATCGTCATCGGCATCATCGAAACGGTCGCGCTCTTCACGCTCGTCTTCAGCCTCCTGCTGTTACAGTAAGCGCAAGGAGAAATTTCATAGCGGCACAGCAAGGGAGCCGGAGGATGTCCGGCTCCCTTCTTGCAGCATTTTCTTCACGATACCCTCATTTTCCGCCAAAGGCGCAGGCTTTTTTGTCGAGATCTGCAATGTCCTCCTCCCTTCATTTCATCATTAGCCGAGCGAATGATAAGTATATTAAATTGATTCTTTTCTTATGCCTTTGTATCCCGTATAATACTAAGGCTGGCGTTTTGACGCAAACCGTATCTCTCATAGTACGGAGGAAATATTCAGGAGGCTATTATCATGGCGAATTGTGCGATCGTAGGCATCAACTGGGGCGACGAGGGCAAGGGCCGCATGGTCGACTACCTCACCGACCATTTCGACGTGGTCGTGCGCTATCAGGGCGGCGGCAACGCGGGCCACACCGTCGTGAACGATAAGGGCAAGTTCGCCCTGCACCTGCTGCCCAGCGGCATCTTCCGCGAGGGCGTGGTGAACATTCTCGGCAACGGCGTGGCGCTCGACTGCGAGAACCTGTATAACGAGATCGAGACCCTGCGCGCCGCAGGCGTGGCGATTACACCGGAGAACCTGAAGGTCAGCGAGCGCGCCTCGCTGCTGCTGCCATGGCACCGCGAGCTGGACGCGCTGGAGGAAGCGCGGCTCAAGGACAAGAAGTACGGCTCCACCAAGCAGGGCATCGCGCCGTTCTATTCCGACAAGTATCAAAAAAAGACCGTGCTCGCCGGCGAGCTGCTCCACCCCGAGCACCTCAAGGCGCATCTGGCCGACCTGCTCGAGTGGAAGAACCTCACGCTCACCCGCGTCTACGGTGCAAAGGGCTATACCATGGACGAGCTGACGGCGTGGATCGACGACTTCGGCGCGAAGATCAAGCCCTTTGTCGCCAACACCACGGCGTTCCTGCGCGAGGCGCAGGCAAACGGCAAGCGCATCCTCTTCGAGGCCCAGCTCGGCGCGCTGCGCGATCTGGACTACGGCATCTATCCCTACACCACCTCCTCCAACGCCATCGCCGCCTATGCGCCGGTCGGCTCGGGTCTGCCCACCGCAAAGCTCGACGAGGTCGTGGGCGTGGTCAAGGCTTACTCCTCCTGCGTGGGCGAGGGGCCCTTCACCTGCGCGAGTGGTTCGGCGATGAAGCGGCAAAGCTGCGCGAGGCCGGTGCGGAGTTCGGCGCAAAGACCGGCCGTCCCCGCCGCGTCGGCCCCATCGACCTCGTGGCGACGCGCTACGGCGTGGAGATGCAGGGTGCGACGAGCATCGCCCTCACGAAGCTCGACGTGCTCAGCTACATGGACAAGATCCCTCTGTGCGCCCACTATGAGATCGACGGCGTGCAGACCGACGATTTCCCCTTCCCCGTCCTCCTCGACCGCGCCAAGCCCGTCATGGAGTATATGCCCGGCTGGCAGTGTGACATCTCCGGCGCCCGCCGCTGGGAGGATCTGCCCGAGGCCGCGCGGCGCTATGTCGAATACGTGGAGCGCGCCATCGGCTGCCCCATCGGCTATGTGTCCGTAGGTCCCGAGAGAGAGAGCCTCATTCTCCGATAAGAAAAAATGGAACGGCAGCGCCGTTCCATTTTCTTTCGGGTGGACAAGCCGCGGATTTTTCGGTACAATAAAGTAAATCAGAAAAGAGGAACGAGCCATGAGCAAAGACGTTTACGAATCTCCCCTGTCGTCGCGCTACGCGTCGCCGTATATGCTGCACCTGTTCTCCGCCGATATGCGCTTTCAGACATGGCGGCGGCTGTGGACCGCGCTCGCCCGCGCGGAGCACGAGCTGGGGCTGCCCATCACCGCCGAGCAGGTCGCGGAGCTGGAAGCGCACATCACCGACATTGACTACGCCGTGGCCGAGCAGCGCGAGCGCGAGGTGCGCCACGATGTGATGGCGCACGTCTACGCCTACGGCAAGGCCGCGCCGTCCGCCGCCGGCATCATCCACCTCGGTGCGACGAGCTGCTACGTCACCGACAATGCCGACCTCATTCTCTACCGCGACGGCCTGCGCTATCTGCGCGGCGAGCTGCTCGGCGTGCTGGCAAATCTCGCCGCGTTTGCTCGCGAATACGCCGCGACGCCCACCCTCGGCTACACGCACTATCAGCCCGCACAGCCTGTGACCGTCGGCAAGCGCGCAGCGCTCTGGATGCAGGATTTTCTCAGCGATCTTGAGGAACTCGACCACATTCTCGCCACGCTGAAATTCCTCGGCTGCCGCGGCACGACCGGCACTGAGGCCAGCTTCATGGACCTCTTTGACGGCGACGGCGCAAAGATCGACGAGATGAACCGCCGCATCGCCGCAGAGTTCGGCTTCGACCGCTGCTTCTCCGTCTGCGGTCAGACCTACCCGCGCAAGACCGACAGCCGCATCCTGAACGTCCTCTCCTCCCTCGCGCAGAGCGCCTACCGCATGGCGAACGACATCCGTCTGCTTCAGCACGACCGGCAGGCGCGGACGCCGTGCTGCGCCTGTGCCAGAATGTCACCAACGGTCTGCACGTCAACAAGAAGATCGTTGACCGCACCATCCGCGAATACCTGCCCTTCCTCGCCACCGAGAACATCATGATGGAGGCCGTCAAGCGCGGCGGCGACCGGCAGGAGCTGCACGAGCGCATCCGGCAGCATTCCATGGCCGCGACCGCACGCATGAAGGAGGGCGAACGCTGCGACCTGCTCGACCGTCTCGCCGCCGATCCCGCCTTCGGCATGACCCGCGCGGAGCTCGACGCCGTCATGGCCCCCGCGCTCTACACCGGCCGCTGCGCGCAGCAGGTCGAGCGCTTTCTATCCGAGTGCGCGCCCCTGCTCGCGGATGCGCAAAGCGCCGACGGCGCGATCAGCCTGTAAACGCAGCAAGCCCTCCCGGCCGGGAGGGCTTGACTTTTGTGCGTGATATGGTACAATCGTATTGAGGGACGCTGTTGTATTGCGGCGGTTAGCCACTCCCTTGCGAAAGGGGGTGATGCAGATGGGAAACGGGCGCCGGGCGCGAGCCCTGCGTTTCGCGATATGCTTCATCGTGATCCTTGCGGTCATGATCTACATAGCCCCAAAAGCGTGTTGACCGCCCGGCTGGCACCCGAGCGGTCAACATAGACATTCTATTTTGATCTCTGAGGGCTAACTGCCGATACAGCAGCGTCCCTTGCTATCTTCATTATAATCCGGCGGGCGAAAATGTCAAGCCGGAAATTTTTTTGCCCTCGTTGCACATAAGTGGACACCAAATGGGCGAATCACTCTTACAAGTGATTCGAGGTGCTTTCGCCGTAAGAAAAAATCATAAAACCGGCGGAAACCTCGGAATTTTACACGAAAAA